>Ga0209604_1000062_pt1 | contig 95214 bp, 89 predicted proteins | sample AD_UKC097_MetaG_FD_184405 | JGI IMG/M metagenome (GOLD analysis project Ga0209604, IMG submission 184405) | Active sludge microbial communities of municipal wastewater-treating anaerobic digesters from USA - AD_UKC097_MetaG (SPAdes) (version 2) | ecosystem: Engineered > Bioreactor > Anaerobic >...
CCAGCTGATTGACTGTTTTTGAACTGAAGAACTTTTCAAGGCGCACTTTCTCTTCCCTGAGATCATTGTGAAGTATGCACCTGCCATCATCGGGCCTGTCAAGGTTGCACCTCTCCCCTGTCACATAACAACTGTCAAAAAAGTCCCTGCCGTCAATGGCATCAATAATATCCATCAGGGTCAGTTTCTCAGCCGGAACCAGAAGATAAAACCCTCCATGGGGGCCCTTTGCTGAATGAAGAATCTTTTTGCGGGCAAGTACCTGCAGGATCTTCGCAAGGTAAGGCTGGGGAATTTTCAGCTTTTCAGCTATCTCCTTCAGACCGATATTGGTCTTTGCGTCTGGTTTGGAGGCAATGAATATCACTGCCCTGATGCCATATTTACAGGTGGCTGACAGCATTTACCTGGTTTTGATTGGAATTTTGTCTATGCGTCTCTTGTGCCTACCACCCTCAAAAGAGGTGGTAAGAAATATTTTTACAATATGAATGGCTTCTGCCTCAGTGAGAAATCTTCCCGGTAGAGCACATACATTGGCGTCATTGTGTGACCTTGCCAGCCTGCTTATTTCATCATTCCAGCAAACCGCAGACCGGATCTTCTGGTGCTTGTTGCAGGCCATGTTTATTCCGTTGCCTGATCCGCAAATCGTTATGCCATAATCATAATCACCCTTCTCAACCGCAGTGGCAAGCGGATGGGCATAATCCGGATAATCAACACTGTCCTCTGAAAAACAACCAATATCCCTGACTTCGTACCTGCTGGAGATGAGCCACCTCACAAGCTTTTCCTTCAGCCTGAAACCGGCATGGTCTGAGGCTATTATAATTTTTTCCAAAACGACCTTATATTTTTATACAAATATAACCCTGTAATTATTAAAAGAAAAGAAAACATGGGGAGTTTGATTTGTTCATAACATGTAACCTGAACTTTGATTATTTGTTCATTTATTAAATCATTATCCGGGTTATCAACACCATGTCATTTTTCAATTAATTCAAAATTTTTTTCTTACCGTTTGGCGAATTACTTTCAACGCTTACTGAACAGTGTCCGATCTTGATTTACCTTACACGGCCCTATTAACAAAATATGTGTAACAATTGTTAATTGTATCTCTAATTGTCTCTTTTTCAGAAAAGGTACGTTTTTTGATGTGTTGAAAAGATGTTATTATTGATTTAACTCCCATTTTTGCAAATGAAATCGTAAAATAGTTTTAACAGAACTAACAGGATATTATAACCATCATATAGATAAAATTTTTAAAAAACAATTAATAAAATGGTTGTTGATAACAACAGAATAAAGGAAATACAAGCTCTCAAAGAAGAGAAAAATGCAGTAATACTGGCTCACTATTATCAGACCTCCGACATCCAGGACATAGCTGACTTTATAGGCGACAGCCTTGCCCTGTCACAGAAGGCCGCTGAAACCAAAGCTGACATAATTGTTTTTGCGGGAGTTAAATTCATGGCCGAAACTGCAAAGATACTATCTCCTGAGAAAAAAGTGATAATCCCGGATCTTATGGCCGGATGCTCTCTGGCTGATTCATGCAAAAAGGAGGATTTTGAAAAGTTCATAAGTGATAATCCGGGCAGAACGGTTATCACATACGTGAACACAACTGCTGATATCAAGGCCCTGAGTGACATTGCATGCACATCATCGAATGCAAAGCAGATAATTGAGTCACTTCCTCCGGACGAAAAAATAATTTTTGGTCCTGACAGAAATCTGGGCAATTATATAAAAAGCCTTACAGGACGCGACATACTTGTCTGGGACGGAGCATGCCACGTGCATGAACAGTTTTCACTTGAGGCTATTCTTAAGCTGAAAAATGAAAATCCGGGATCAAAGATTATCGCTCATCCGGAATGTGAAAAGCCGGTCAGGCTGGTGGCTGATTACATCGGCTCAACTTCAGGACTGCTTTCATTTATCAGCAAGGATCCGGGAAAGATATTCATTGTTGCCACTGAACCCGGAATTCTTTACCAGATGAAAAAGGCGGAGCCGGAAAAGATATTAATCCCCGCACCACCCAAAGATTCAACCTGCGGATGCAGTGAATGTAATTTCATGAAGCTCATCACACTTGAAAAGATATATAAATCCCTTAAATTTGAAGAGCCGGAGGTGACTGTTGATCCATCAATAATTGAACGGGCGGCAGTGCCAATTAAGAGAATGCTTGAGATGTCGGCTAAACTGGGGCTGTAAAATGAAGAGGATATATCTGATCATGCTGGTTTTTATCCCTGCGCTGCTGACTGCGCAGCAGAACGTGCAACTGCAGGACGGATATCAGCAGTTCAGGTATCCGAACGGAAACATCTCCAGTGAAGGATATATAAGAAACGGAAAACCAGACGGATACTGGAAAAGTTACTATGTCACGGGAGTACTCAAGTCAGAAGGCAGGCGAACCAGTTTTCTCCTTGACAGCTTGTGGGTTTTTTATGACCAGGCAGGTGACACCACAGAAAAGATAAGCTACCTCCTTGGCAAAAGGAACGGCTATTCCCTGAAATATAAGAAAGATCCGGTTCATGGAATCTATGTCTTCTCCTCCGAGCTTTATGCCGGTGACAGGAAGGAAGGCCTCGCAAAAATATTTTTTCCTGACGGGAAGCTCAAACAAACCATACCCTATTCTGACAGCAAGAAGGACGGGCTTTCGCGCGAATATGACCATGATGGCAAAATCATTACTCTTCTGGAATACAACAATGATTTCCTCATCAGCCGCGAAAGAATAAACTTCACCGACGCATCAGGAATGAAACAGGGAGAGTGGCTCGACTTTTATCCCGACGGAAGCCGGCATATTGAGCGAAACTACCGTGACGACCAGCTGCACGGTTATTACAAGGAGTATGACGAGAGGGGACGCCTGCTGGTCACACTGCTGTATGACAACGGCAAAGTGACCGGAACAGACATTGACAACAGCGCTGAGATAGATATTCAGAACAGGTACGATGATTCAGGAAGGCTGACCTATTCGGGTCCCTTTAAAGAGGGCATTCCTGTCGGGATACACCGGGAGTATAATACTGACGGAACAATAAAGAGCGCACGGATATACAATGACATCGGGGTGCTGATATCAGAGGGCATCGTTGACGCCGAAGGCAACCGTACCGGACCATGGAAGGATTTTTCTCCCGGAGGAGTTCTGATTGCAGAGGGCAATTATACTGCCAACAGGAGAACGGGAACCTGGAAATTTTACAACAGTTCCGGCAGGCTTGAGCAGGCCGGATCATACAGCAGTGGGCGTATTGACGGCACCTGGCGGTGGTATTACCCTGAAGGAGAACTGCTTCGCGAGGAAGAATACTACCAGGGAAAGAGGGACGGCAGCTATACAGAGTATACCCGCACGGGTGAGATAATTGCCCGTGGTACCTATGCTGACGGCGAAAGGAACGGATTATGGAAAGTCACCACAGGCGATAATACCGAGGAGGGAGAATACCTCCTGGGCCTCCGCAACGGTGAATGGAAATCATTTTACCCTGACGGGAAGCTCAGGTTTAAAGGAAGCTACAGGCAGGGAAACCCTGAGGGCCATCACACAGTGTACTTTGAAAACGGCAGGACAAAAGAGGACAGATACTACAGGAACGGCTTCCGCACCAAAACATGGAAGAAGTATGATGAACTGGGCGAGGTGATCCTTACAATCACCTACCGTGATGATGTTGAGACCAGCATCAACGGTGTGCCCGTAAACCTGCCTGAAAGCAGCGTAAAACGTTTAAAGTAACGGGCAGATGGAGGAGCAGTTCAACCTGAGAAAAGAGATCACTCTTGCCGGTGATGCGGAGCTCGAAAAGCAACTTCGCCCGTTGACTTTTTCTGACTTCAGGGGGCAACAGCGCATTACCGACAACCTGAGCGTTTTTGTCACAGCTGCGCTGCAGCGGGGCGAAGCTCTTGATCACGTGCTTCTGCATGGTCCGCCCGGACTGGGAAAAACCACCCTCGCTTCAATAATATCAAACGAGCTCAAGGTAAAGCTCAAGGTCACATCGGGTCCGGTCCTTGACAAGCCCGGCGACCTGGCGGGACTTCTTACCAGCCTCGATGAGGGTGATGTGCTTTTCATTGACGAGATACACCGGCTGCACCCGGTGGTTGAGGAGTATCTGTATTCCGCAATGGAGGACTACCAGATAGACATAATGATTGACAAGGGGCCGGGAGCACGGTCGGTCCAGCTGAAGCTCAATCCGTTTACCCTGATAGGCGCCACAACCCGCTCCGGACTGCTTACCAGCCCTCTTCGGGCCCGCTTCGGAATCAAGTTCCACCTTGAGTACTATGATGCCCCCGTTCTCAAGGGAATAGTCAAAAGATCAGCCTCGATTATGAACGTGGCCATAAATGAAAGTGCTGCTGCTGAAATTGCATCGCGCAGCAGGGGTACGCCAAGAATAGCGAACGCTCTGCTTAGAAGGGTAAGGGATTTTGCCCAGGTAAAAGGCAGCGGCGCCATTGATCTTGACATAACCAGGTACTCGCTTGAAGCCCTGAATATTGACAAGCACGGCCTTGACGAGATGGATAACCGCATACTGAAGACCATTATTGAAAAGTTCAGGGGAGGGCCCGTTGGGCTGAATAATGTGGCAACGGCAGTGGGAGAGGAGAGCGGCACCATTGAAGAGGTTTACGAACCGTTTCTTATTAAGGAGGGTTACATCAAACGTACACCTCGCGGCCGCGAGGCTACAGAACGGGCATACAGGCATCTCGGGATAGTGAGGGGAACCGAAGAAACGCTATTCTGATCAGGCGGCAGCGCCCGCCACGGAACAAACCCGGCGGCGGGAGCAATAAACCCGCGGTTCAGCTTCAGCCTCAGGAACTTATCTTCTCAAGACCTTTCTGGTCTATTATCTTGATCTTGCGCCCGTTAAGCTCAATCAGACGGTCGCTCTTGAATTCCGACAGAAGACGTATAACAGATTCTGTGGCTGTTCCCACGATGTTTGCAAGCTCTTCGCGCGTCAGCGAGATACGGAGATATTTCTGCTCGTCAAGACCGAAGTCCTTCACAAGACTGAGCAATACCTCAGCAACCCTCTCCCTTACTGTCTTCTGGGCAATATCAGTAATGTATGAGTTGGCTTCGGCAAGCTCATGACATGTCAGTTTCACCACCTCAAAAGCAAAAGACGGGTTTGTCTTCACAAACTGAATGAGCAGCTCAGATGGGATGAAGCATACCTGGCAGTCTTCAATAACTTCTGCAGAGGTACATGCCGGCTCGTTGCTCAGCACGGACCTGTAGGCGATTATCTCTCCTTTCCTGGCGAATCTGATTATCTGTTCCTTGCCGTCTATGCCGGTTTTGAAGACCTTGATGATTCCTGAGTTAATGCAATAAAATCCGCTGATCCGGTTACCCTCATGATAAAGGATATCGCCTCTCTTGTAACGCCTGAAATCCTTCTCGAAATTCAGCCTGTCTGTCTCATCCCTTGTAAGGAAGCGAAAAACCGAACTGGTTTCAAAAGCACACTTGTCACAGAATGATATGGTAAAGTCATGCTGTTTCATAAATCTGGACATTAGGTAACAAAGGTGGGCATTAATTCCCTAATATCATAAAATTTCCGTCCGGAACTGGTTCAGAAACCTTATGTCATTTTCGAAATAAAGTCTCAGGTCATTAACCCCGTATTTCAGCATGGTTGCCCTCTCTATTCCCATCCCGAAGGCATACCCTGTATACTTTTCAGAATCAATGCCGCAGGCCTCGAGAACATTCGGATCCACCATGCCACATCCAAGCAGCTCGAGCCAGCCCGTACCCTTGCATACGTTGCATCCTTTTCCGCCGCAGATGTTGCAGCTTATGTCCATCTCGGCCGAAGGCTCGGTAAAGGGGAAAAAGGAGGGCCTCAGCCTGATGCTGACATCTTTCCCGAACAGTTCGGTGGCAAAATAGAGCAGCGTCTGCTTCAGGTCGGCAAATGATACATTTTCAGCAACATACAATCCTTCAACCTGGTGGAAAATACAGTGTGCCCGTGCTGAAACAGCCTCGTTGCGGAAGACTCTTCCGGGAGAAATGGTACGGATGGGGGGCTGCTGGTTTTCCATTACCCTGACCTGAACCGAGGAGGTGTGTGTCCGCAGGAGCACATCATGAGGATCGGACTCTGTGCCGGATTTCTTTTCTATGAAAAAGGTATCCTGCATGTCACGGGCCGGGTGGTCACTGGCAAAGTTGAGCATGGTGAAGACATGATTGTCGTCTTCTATCTCGGGACCTTCCGACACGGTGAATCCGATACGGCTGAAGATGTCAATGATCTCGTTCCTGACAATGGATATGGGGTGACGCGTTCCTTCCCCGAAGGGATAGGCAGGCATGGTAAGATCGACTGATGGTCCGGCAACCTCGGTCATTGCCAGGCGCTCCTTGTGCTCGTTGTATTTGTCTGTTGCAGACTGTTTAAGATCATTAAGCAGCTGGCCGGTTTCCCGCTTCGCCTCAGGCGGAACGTTCCTGAATCCTTCAAAAAGCACTGATATCAGCCCTTTCTTGCTCAGGTAGGCTATCCTGAACTGCTCGAGTGAACCCTCGCCGTCAATATTGTATTCTTCGATCTCTTTTTTTAGTTCTGCTATCCTCTCCTTCATCTCTGAATGCCCTGTTATTTAATGATTTTCACCTTGACAATCCTTATGTCCTGCACTGGTCTGTCAGTCAAATCGGTAGCTGTACCCGCAATGGCGTCAACCACTTCCATTCCCTCCAGAACCTCTCCGAAAACCGTATAGGCGCCGTCAAGAAAGGGTGTGCCTCCGACGGTTTTGTATGCGTTCCTGTGATGTTCGGGCATGACATAGGTACCGGCTTTTTCCATGGCGTCATATGCTTTTATGATGGCCGACTGCTGTATTTCATCCTCGGTCATTTCCTTTCCGGCCTGTTCTGCTTCCCTGCGAAGATCCAGAAGGGCCTTGTTGTAGAGAAACTGCCGGCGGTTGTACTCAATGCGCTCTATCGTGGCGGCAAGCTCCTCGTCATTGTAAACCTTACCCTGCACGATGTAGAACTGCGTTCCGGAAGAGTTACGTTCAGGATTGACATCATCACCGGTCCTTGCAGCCGCAACCACGCCTCTCCTGTGGAAAAGGGAATCATTGATCTCTGCCGGAACAGTATAATCATCACTGATGAGCGTTGAATCCTGGCGTGTGGAGCCGTCACCGGTCTGTATCATGAAATTCTTTATTACACGGTGGAAAGTGACACCGTTATAAAAACCGCTCTCGGCAAGTTTGATGAAGTTGTCGCGGTGCAGCGGGGTGAGGTCGGAGAGTGATATCACAATGTCTCCTTCGGTGGTCTGTAACACGGCGCGTACGCCTTTCTTGCTTCCTGCCGAGCAGCCGGCAATTATTATGGCTGCTGCCAGTGTCATGACGATGCGGAATGAAGTCCTCATTTTCTTTTAATTTACGAATGACAAAGATATATATTTGCAGTAAGAGTTAAGCATGAACGATATACGCAAACTTGCGGGGCAGACGGTAATATACGGATTTGGAACGGTTGTGCCGCGATTCCTGAACTACGCCCTGCTTACCCCATTTTACACCCGTATTTTTGGTCTTGAGCAGTACGGTGTTGTTACGGAACTCTATGCATGGATGGTTCTGGCGCTTGTCATCCTCACCTACGGGATGGAGACCACCTACTTCAGGTTTGCCGGAAAAAAGGCGCCGGCGGAAAAGGTATACGGCACAGCACTGATCAGCCTCTTTTCCACCTCAGCCCTTTTCCTGCTGGCGGTATCGCTCTGCATAAATCAGGTTTCAGGATTTCTTGGTTATGAGCAGCACCCGGAGTATATCAGGATGTTTGCCTGGATAGTGGCCATCGACGCATTCTCGGCAATCCCCTTTGCATGGCTTCGGAACAACAACCGGCCGGTTGTCTTCAGCGCCCTGAAGATCATAAACGTTGTTGTAACAATTGTCATAGCCTTCTTTTTCCTGAAGATCGCACCTTCACTGGCAGAAAAAGGAAGCACCTGGATTTACAAGATATGGAACCCCGATTTCCAGGTGGGATATGTCTTTGTGGCAAACCTGGCCGGATCAGCCATTACTCTCATATGTCTTATTCCGTTCATTTTCAGGATGCAGCCGGTGTTTGACAGGAAACTGCTGGGCAGGATGCTGGCATACAGCTGGCCTTTGCTTATAGGAGGTATGGCCGGGTCACTAAATGAAGTACTCGACAAAATCCTCCTGCGCAGACTGATTGGTGGCACTGAGGGGCTTGCCACTGTAGGGATGTACGGGGCAGGATATAAGGTGGGAGTACTCATGTCACTTTTCATCCAGATGTATCGCTTTGCGGCGGAACCCTTCTTCTTTGAAAAGGCGGGAAGCAGGGACGCGAAGGAAACCTATGCCGTAACGATGAAATACTTCGTGATAACGGCACTGATACTATTCCTGGGAATCAATCTGTACCCGGAGGCAGTCCGGATCCTCATCGGGGATATTTTCCGCGAATCACTGATTGTGGTGCCGATTGTAAGCATGGGATATCTCCTGCTGGGCATCTTCATCAACCAGAGCATCTGGTACAAGGTTGACGACAAGACAATTTACGGAGCATGGATTACCCTTGTGGGTGTTGCCGTAACAGTTGCAGTGAACGTCATTTTCGTGCCGGTGTTCGGATATATTGCAGCTGCCTGGGCTCACATTGCATGCTATCTTTCGATGGTCATCGTCTCATATTTTGTGGGACAGAAATATTACCCGATAAAGTATGAAACAGGGAAAATATTCATGTACATAGTCCTGGCGGTGGCACTGCTGTTCGTTTCCATGCTGCTGGCAGGCGAAAATAAAATACTCAATACAGTCATTGGCACTCTGCTGCTTTTCATTTTCTTTGCCGTTGCTGAAATCAGGGATAAATTCTTTACGTTATTGTTTAAAAGAGGTTCATGAAGATCAGGATAGTAAATAAGTCGTCACACCCCCTTCCGGCATACGAGACTGAGCACTCTGCGGGGATGGACCTGCGGGCGTTTACCGGGGGACCGGTCACCCTGAAGCCGATGGAGAGGAAACTCATTCCGACAGGCCTTTACATTGAGCTGCCGGTTGGTTATGAAGCTCAGGTAAGGCCACGAAGCGGCCTCGCCATCAGGCACGGAATCACGGTATTGAACTCACCCGGCACAATAGATGCAGACTACAGGGGAGAAATTGGAGTTATATTGATTAACCTGTCGGAAAGCGAATTCACAATCAACGATGGAGACAGAATAGCCCAGATGATAATTTCACAGTATGTGAAGGTGGAGCTGACGGGTACTGACAGTATAGAAATGACCGCCAGGGGCGAAGGCGGATTCGGACATTCAGGGAGAATATGAAGAATACAGTCATACTGGTACTGCTCCTGCTGGCTGCGGCTGGATGTTCGGAAAAGGCGGTTTCGCCTGTCCTGACAAGGGACCGGGAAGCAAGGGCCGACAACCGTTATGATTATATGCTTGCCGAGGCGCTCAGGCAGAAATATGTTGGCGAATTAAGCGAAGCCGCAGTACTGTTTGAGAAGTGCATCGAGCTTGACAGGAACAGGGCAGTGCCTTACTTTGAACTGGCTCAGATGTACTCAGCTGCAGGAATGAGCGGAAAGTCGCTTCAGTATGCTTCGACCGCCGCAAGGCTTGAGCCCGGGAATTACTGGTACCAGCTTGCATGCGGCTCCCTCTTCACCCAGTATGAGATGAAAGACTCTGCCCTGGTTTATTTTTCAAGGGCACTGAAGGCCGACAGCAAGGCGGTGGAAGTTAACGGCATCCTCGCCGGACTGTATTCGGAAAAAGGCGAGACATCCAAAGCTGATTCACTGTTCAAAGTCCTTGACAGCGAAGGCGCTCTTACGCCGGATATGTCACTGATGATGATATCTGGCCTGCTTGGCATGAATGAGCTCGACGAGGCGTCGAAGAGAACCGTTAAACTCCTGGAACAGCATCCTGAGGAGACCCGGTTCAGGGCATTGCTTGCTGATATCTACTATGAGCAGGGTCTGAAAGAGAAGAGTGACAGCATATACACGGAAATCATCGAAAAGGACCCGGATGACATAGAAACACAGTTGCTGTACCTGATAAGCCTTGTATACCGGAAGGAATACTCGGGCATATCCGGTTTCCTGGGCAATATCTTCAGAAGTGATGTGGTGGAACGTGAAAGAAAGATTGCCGTGGCGCGCAGGCTGGCCGGCGATTCCGCCTACATAAAGGACAATGCTGAATCACTGCTCGGAAGCCTGTTGATCCTTGAGGAGCAATACCCTGATGATGAGGAGATTATTTCACTACGCCCTGGCGTCTATGAGACCACGGGCATGATTGACCTTGCCATACAGAGATATGAGGAAATCATTAAGAGTGTCAGCCAGGGCTTCTGGTTCAGGGAGAGACTGATGATACTCTATGCCGGGAAGAAGGAGTATGGCAAACTTTATGAACTGGCCGCTGGTTATTCAAGGGATAATAACCGTAGCCTGCTAGGAAAGATATATTACGCCCTGGCTGCCATGGAGCTGAAAGAATATGCTGTTGCCGACAATGAGCTGAAGAAGGCGCTGATTCTTGCCGGAAACAATGACGAGCTGAAGATTCAGGTTTTATCACTTGAAGGCGATCTGAAATACAGGATGAAGGATTATGATGCTTCATATGCAAGCTATGAAGAGGCCCTGAAACTGTCTCCTGATGATCCGCTGCTGCTGAATAACTACGCCTACTTCCTTGCCGAAGGCAACAGAGACCTTAAGAAAGCCCTGAAAATGGCCATGAAAGTCATGGAAACCGGAAGTGACAACCCGACCTACATAGATACATATGCCTGGGTGCTCTACAAGATGGGAAAATACAGGGATGCTCACCGTGAAATGCTGAGAATTTTCGAACTGAGCAGTGAAAGAGACCCTGAATTACTGGAGCATATGGGATTTGTCAAGAAAGCCCTTGGCAAATGTGAGGAAGCTGTTATTTACTGGATGGAAGCACTGGAGAAGGACAATACCAAAATATACCTGGAGGAGGAGATAAAGAAATGCATGAAGCAATAAAATATGTTGCAATAATATCGTTCCTCTTTCTGCTGGCAGGCTGTTCTGCTTTGAAGAAGGAGAAGACAACCGGACCGGATGTCCAGCCGGCGGATGCCGGTTATAGTGCGATAATAGGCAATGTGGCCTCAAATAATATTTCTGAAAGGGGCTTTGAAATAAGGAAGGGCAGCATTGAACTGGAAGGTACCGAAGTTGAAGGAAAATTTGGTCTGCATGCAAGGCTGAACAGCAAAGGTGATTTTTATGGCTCCGTCAGAGGTCCCCTGGGAATTGAACTCGTCAGGGTTCTGATGGTCGGAAATGACATCGCTGCAATTGACCGGTTTAACAGGAAAATTTACATTGGTAAAAAGGACCAGGTCCTAAAAAAGAATGGAATGCCGTCAGATTTTATGAGCATTATTTTCGGCGACATGCCTTCAGAAGACGAAGTGGAGCTGATCAGATCGGAAAAAAATGAAATTGTTGTTGCTTCAGGAAATGGTGACTTCAGTAGTGTCATCTCCATTTGCCTTGACTACATGAAGGTTTGTAGCCGGAAGATTAATGCAAACACCTCTGATCATGAGATTTACATGTTATTCGGAGAGTTTGGGGAGTCAGGAGGAATGAAATATCCCTCTGAAATATCCATGGAAGAGAAGAAAAAAATGTTTCACGTGAAACTTTCAATAGATGATTTGATTTACGGGTATGATTCTGACATAGAATTAAACCTGCCATCATACAAAAGGGAGTCATTTTGAAATATCTGTTCCTCATATTGTTTCTTGCAGTCTGGTCCGCTTCGGTGCTTTCAGGACAGAGTCGCTCCGAACTGGAGGAGATGAGAAAGAAGAATCTTCAGGAAATTGAATATGTTGACCGGTTGCTGAAAACGACGGCAAGCCAGAAGACTGAGAACGTGAATGAGCTGAGGGTGATCGGCAGAAAGCTGAATCTCCGTGAAAAACTCATAGATGAGTATGGACAGGAAATAAATCTTCTGGAATACAGGATTGGTTTGAATGCCCTGGCAACAGAAATGCTGGAGCAGGATCTGAATGAGCTGAAGAAGGATTATGCAAATTCAATATTGAGCGCTTACAAGGCCACCAAAGGCACACCTGCACTGGCATTCATTCTCTCGGCAGCAGACTTTAACCAGGGATACAAAAGATTGAAATATATACAGCAGGTTGCAAAGTACAGAAGAAAGGAATCAGAGACTATCGAAACGCTTTACACACAGCTTCAGGGAACCAAGGAAAGGCTTGAAAAGGACCGGAAGAATGTAAGTGACCTGAAGAACAAAGAGGTAAGGCAAAAGCAGATCCTGCGGCAGGAGCAGGACAGAAAGGAGAAACTGGTAAGCAATCTGAGCAGGAAGGAGAAGCAGTTAAAGCAGGAGCTTGATGAGAAAAGAAGAATTGCAAGGCAGATTGAAAAGGAGATTGAGCGGCTTATAGAGGCTGAGCGAAAGAAGAGCGAGACTGTGCCGATGAGTGCAGAAATGAAGGTTATAGGTGAGTCGTTCGGAGAAAACCGAGGAAGGATTCCCTGGCCGGTTGACAGGGGTATCATTACCAGTCATTTCGGAAGTCATCAGCATCCGGTTCTTAAGAATGTAATTGAAGATAATATAGGGATAGAGATAACCTCGAGCGGTCCGACAAAGGCAAAGTCTGTGTTCAAGGGCGAGGTAGGAGGGGTGTTTGCCATATCTGGTGCAAATATGGCTGTAATAATCAGGCACGGAAAGTACCTGACAGTGTATCAAAACCTGGTAAATGTCGTTGTTAAGGCAGGAGACAGCGTATCACTGGGTCAGGTTATCGGTGACGTGTATGTGGATAACGGCGACGGCGGAAAGGCAGAGCTAAAATTTATGGTCTACGAAGAGAAGAAAAAGCTTGATCCGGAACAGTGGCTTACAAAAAAATGACTAAATTTTGCAACAAATAAATACCCTTTCAGTTAAAAAATAGTGATAGGGATTCAGGAATGGAAAGCATTACTATTAATTCAGACATTGAAAAATTGCGCGTTGTAGAAACGCTGGTTGATACGTTGTCAAAAAAGCTTGGTATCTCTGACGAGGTTTACGGAAAGATACTGATTTCTACAGTCGAGGCTGTAAACAACGCAATATTACACGGAAACAAGGGTATTGAGGATAGAACTGTGACGGTGGATTTTACTGCTGACGGAAATATGTTTGAGGTTACCGTTACGGACCAGGGTGAGGGCTTTGACTACAATCATCTGCCGGACCCTACGGATCCGGAAAATATCGAGAACCTTCACGGACGCGGGGTGTTTATTATGAGAAGCCTGGCGGACATAATTGAGTATAACCTGCCGGGCAATCAGGTAAAGATGCGGTTTAAATACTGATTCCGTGAAAGTAAGCTTCCATTACGATATTGAAAAATTCAGACTGCGCGACAGCAGAATAATCAAAAAGATAATCAATCGTATAGTGACGGATGCAAGACTCAGGCCGGGCATCATTGACGTAATTGTGACCGGTGATGAGAAACTGTACGAGATAAACCGGGAGTTTCTGGGTCATAATTACTATACTGATATAATAACATTCAATTACAATGAAGCCGGCACGGTAAACGGAGAGATCTACATCAGTGCTGAAAGGGTCAGGGAAAACTCCGTCAAATTCAATGTCACGTTCGGCTCGGAGATGAGACGGGTCATTTTTCATGGATTGCTTCATTTATGCGGATATGATGACAGAACAGAGGGGGAGAAGAATAAGATATCTGAGATGGAAGAGATGTATCTGGCCTTATCATATGCCGAATGATCTTCAGTTATGATATAATTGTCGTTGGCGGTGGTCACGCCGGCTGTGAGGCTGCTCATATTGCCGCGGTAATGGGTGCAAAAACGCTGCTTGTTACCATGGATATGACCAAGCTGGCCCAGATGTCCTGCAATCCTGCTATGGGTGGCATTGCTAAAGGACAGATAGTCAGGGAAATAGATGCTCTTGGGGGCTCGTCAGGAATAATAACTGACAGGTCAATGATTCAATTCCGCATGCTGAACCGAAGCAAAGGTCCGGCCATGTGGAGTCCGCGGGCGCAGTGTGACAGGATGCTGTTCAGCAGGGAGTGGCGAAAGCTCCTGGAGCAGACAGAGAACCTTGCAATATGGCAGGAGGAAGCAAGCGGCATTATCATTGAGGATGGCGTTGTAAAGGGAGTAACCACTACCTTCGGAACAGAGTTACGTGCAGACGCTGTGATACTGACAAACGGCACATTTCTTAACGGGCTGATGCACGTTGGTTTCAAAACAATGTCGGGCGGCAGGTCAGGCGACCCGGCTTCACGCGGACTGAGCGAACAGCTCAGGGAACTTGGCTTTGAGGTGGAGAGGCTGAAGACAGGTACCAGCGCAAGGGTTGACGGAAGAAGTGTTGATTTCTCTGCAATGACAGAGCAGAAGGGAGACGATGATGGGCGATGCTTTTCGTATCTGCACGACAGGGTTGACATAAAGGATCAAAGGAGTTGCTACATAACACACACGAATGAAAAGGCACATGGCATACTTCGGGAAGGACTGAAGTTTTCTCCCCTGTACACAGGAAGGATAAAGGGAAGGGGACCGAGGTACTGCCCGAGCGTTGAGGATAAGATTGTGACCTTTGCAGACAAGGAGGCCCATCAGCTGTTTCTTGAACCTGAGGGATGGGAAACAAACGAGTACTATATAAATGGTTTTGCAAGCAGCCTTAAGCTGGAAACACAGATCTCTGCGCTGAGGGAAATAAAAGGCCTGGAGAATGTGATTATATACAGGCCGGGATACGCAATCGAATACGACTTCTTCCAGCCGACCCAGCTGAAGCACTCGCTGGAGACCAAACGAGTAGGAGGACTTTTCTTTGCCGGACAGATCAACGGCACAACAGGCTATGAAGAAGCTGCAGCCCAGGGCCTGGTGGCGGGAATTAACGCTGTGCAGAAGGTAAGAGGAAAGGACCCTTTCATTTTAAAACGTGATGAAGCCTACATAGGAGTACTGATAGATGACCTGGTCACAAAGGGCATTGATGAACCTTACAGGATGTTTACCTCCAGGGCTGAGTACAGGATACTGCTGCGGCAGGACAATGCAGACGAGCGTCTCACACCCATGGCTGTTGAACTTGGAACTGCAGAGCCGGGAAGGATTGAAAGACTTGTGGAAAAATACCGGATGGTTGATGAGCTTATGGTGTTTCTGAAGAATTGCAGTATTTCACCCGAAGAGATCAACGGATTCCTGAAGGAAAAGGATACGGCGGAAATTAATCAGAAAATAAAGGCTATTAACATTGCGACACGGCCGCAGGTAAGTCTTGAAGAGCTATTGGAGCAAATAGGCGGATCAGGCAAACTGAGTTACGCCGGGTCTGTAAGAAAAACTGAGATTATTGAAGCAGCTGAAATCAAGATCAAGTATTCCGGGTATCTCGAGAGGGAGAGGGGCATAGCCGAAAAAATAATGAGACTGGAAGGACTGAAGATTCCGGAAGAGATAAACTATGAAGAGCTGGCTTCAATATCTACAGAGGGAAGACAGAAACTGTCAAAAATCAAGCCTGATACCATTGGCCAGGCTTCCAGAATAAGCGGTGTGTCTTCTTCTGATGTTTCCATTCTGATAATGTATCTTGGCAGATAATAATCAATGTTCCACGTGGAACATTATTTCTTTATACATTATGAATATCGCAGGAAAAATTATTGATGTGCATAAAAAGCGCATTTATCCGGGGATTGTCACTATTAAAGCCGGCAAAATTGAATCTGTAACCGAAACCGAAAGGAGTCCTGATCATTTCATCATGCCCGGACTGGCAGATGCGCATGTGCATATTGAGAGCAGCATGCTTGTGCCATCTCATTTTGCCGTGGCTGCCGTAAGGCATGGGACGGTTGCAGTTGTAACAGATCCGCATGAAATAGCAAACGTCCTTGGAAAGGAAGGAGTAAAATTTATGCTGGATAATGCGGAAAACGTACCGGTTAAGATAGTTTTCGGAGCTCCCTCCTGTGTTCCTGCCACATCACTTGAAAGCGCCGGAGCAAAGATCGGATCTGCAGATATCAGAGAACTGATCGAAGAAGGAAAAGTAAAATTCCTGGCTGAGATGATGAACTTCCCGGGTGTTATCTATGATGATGCTGAAGTTCACCACAAGCTGGAAGCTGCTCTTAATGCAGGCATCCCGATAGACGGACATGCTCCGGGACTGACAGGAGAAGAATTAAAAAAATATATTTCTGCAGGAATCACCACTGACCATGAATGCAGCTCCCTCGAAGAGGCCCTCGAAAAAATCTCAGGCGGAATGAAAATCCTGATACGCGAGGGAAGTGCTGCCAGAAACCTTGAAGTACTTGCTCCACTGATCAGTTATTACCCCGAAAAGGTAATGCTCTGCACCGATGACCTGCACCCCGAGACACTGCTTCGCGGACATATCAACAAGTTAGTTGCGCGGCTGATTTCAATGGATTATAATTTATTTGACGTCGTCAGGGCTGCATCCGTAAATACCTATGAACACTACCGGATCAGCGCCGGAACTCTCAGACCCGGAGATCCGGCCGATTTTATAATTGTTGATGATCCGAAAACCATGAATGTTTTGCAGACCTGGATCGACGGAAAATGCGTATTCGACGGCGATAAACCTTTGTTTTCTCCGGGAGAGATCGTTAAAATAAACAAATTTAAATGCACACGGCTTCTGCCCGATGAGATCAGGGTGATCAACGAAGGTGGCAAGATTAACCTGATCGTCGCCGTAAACGGCGAACTTACAACAGATGCAGATATTGTGCAGGCAGGGGAGGGGGAGTTTGTCGCCGCCAGACCGGAAGAAGACATACTTAAAATTGTTGTCAAGGAACGATACAATGACCGGCCACCGGCTGTCGCGTTTATCAGGGGTTTCGGAATGAAACATGGCGCCATGGCATCATCAGTTGCCCATGACAGCCACAATATCATTGCTGTTGGCACAAATGACCGTGATATTGTCAACGCCATCAACCTGATTGTGGATGCCGGAGGCGGTATGGCGGTTACTTCGGAAGACGGGGCGGAAATACTCAAACTGCCGGTTGCCGGCATCATGGCTGACCTTCCCGTAACCGCAATGGCGGCCCGGTATGAAAAGCTCTCTGAGACGGTCAGGAGCCTGGGATGCAGGCTGGATGCACCTTTCATGACACTCTCTTTCATGGCGCTGCTCGTCATTCCGAAGATCAAAATGAGCGACAGGGGACTATTTGATGGTCTGACATTCAAGCATATACCTCTTTTTGTGCCTGATCCCTACAGCAAGTACAAGACCTATTAAACTTGCCCGCAGACACTGTGCCTTCATGGAATTAAGTTTCAGTCAATGAGGTAATTGAACAATCTCAATTCATCTCTTTAATGCCTTGAAGCCATTTGTCAGGGCATAATTTCTAACTTTGCCCGTTGCCCGACGGGGTCCTGGCCTTCCTACATGGCACCGTCAGCGCGGCGGCAGAAATGAATAACTGATATGTCAGCAGTCGAGACCTTAAAATCAACGGTATCCGCACTGCCCGACAAACCGGGCGTATACCAGTTCATTGACGCTTCCGGAACCATTCTGTACGTCGGCAAAGCCCGCAGTCTGCGCAAACGCGTTGGCTCATACTTCACAAAGAACCAGTCAGGGAAAACCCGGGTCATGCTCTCCCGGGCTGCCGATCTCCGGCATATTGTGGTAGACAACGAATCGGAAGCGCTGCTGCTAGAAAACAGCCTCATCAAAAAGCACCAGCCGAGATATAACATCTTGCTCAAGGATGACAAGACGTACCCATGGATATGTGTTAAAAATGAGCACTTTCCGAGGGTTTTCATGACCCGGAAGCTGATTGCTGACGGATCGGCTTACTTCGGTCCCTATACATCCGTTCCGGCAGTTAAAACCCTCCTGGAACTGATCCGGCACCTGTTCCAGATACGCACCTGTTCACTGCCCCTCAACTCAAGGTCTATTTCTGAAGGTAAATTCAAGGTATGCCTGGAATACCATATGGGAAACTGCAAAGCGCCATGTATCGGCTTCATCAGTGAGGAGGAGTATAACCTTCAGGCTGACAGGATAAAAGAGATAATCAGGGGAGATCTTTCCGGGGTAACAGCATACCTTGAGTCACAGATGCGGCAGTATGCCGGAGATCTGAAATTCGAGGAAGCTCAGAAGATCAAGGAAAAACTTGAGCTGCTGTCGAGATACCGCAGCAAATCAGTGGTTGTCAACACCTCCGTAAAGAATGTTGACGTATTTGGATGCTCTGCCGGAGAAGGATCAATGTATATCAGTTACATGAAGGTGGTCACCGGCGCCATAGTTCAGTCATGGTCCGTTGAACTGAAAATGAGGATGGAAGAGGAGAAGGAGTCGATTCTCTCAACCGCAGTGACAGAGATAAGGCAGCGGGTGTCAAGTGACTCTCCGGAGGTGATAGTTCCTTTTATGCCTGACATTCAGCTTGATAAGGTAAAATATTCTGTTCCACAGCGGGGTGACAGGTATAAACTGCTTGATCTGGCCAACCGCAACGCTGTGTTTTTCAGACTGGAAAGACAAAAGAAAACCGCAGACCGGTCGAAAGAGAACCGCACTGAAAAGAACCTGGAAAAGATGAAAAAGGATCTGCACATGCCGGCGCTTCCTCTTCACATTGAATGTTTTGACAACTCCAACATACAGGGTGAATCAGCTGTTGCAGCGTGTGTTGTATTCCGGAACGGCAGACCCAGCAACAGGGAGTATCGCCGCTTCAACATAAAGACTGTCACAGGCCCGGATGATTTTGCCTCAATGGAAGAGGTCATTTTCCGGCGTTACAGGAGGATGCTTGATGAGCAGACGCCGCTTCCCCAGCTGGTGGTGATTGACGGCGGCAAGGGGCAGCTGTCATCCGCCGTGAAAAGCCTTGAAATGTTGGGCATCAGGGGCCGGCTGACGGTGATAGGAATCGCCAAAAAACTTGAGGAGATATATTTCCCGGGCGATTCCGTTCCGCTTTACCTTGACAAGAACAGCATCACCCTGAAAATTATCCAGCACCTCAGAAACGAAGCCCACCGATTCGGAATAAATTTCCACAGGGAAAAAAGAAGCTCCGTCATGAACCGTTCAATCCTCGATGAAATTCCCGGCATAGGGGAGAAGACAAAGGAGCGGCTTCTGAAAAAATTCGGTTCCGTCAGAAATCTCTCTGGAGCAACCGCGGCAGACCTTGAAAAGGTTGTTGGCGCCAAAAAAGCCTCACTTCTGGCCGCTGCGCTTAAAAATTGATTTTATTCCACGTGGAACAAATTTATTCCACGTTGACCATAAGACACAGTTATACAGCACGTAAGAGCACCTTACCTGCACAGTCAACTTCACGAGAATTGAATATTTTCCCTCAGGCGGGCAGTCCCCCGAATATTTTCTTCAGAAAACGGTGAAAGGAGTGGATCCCGTCCGGTTTCCAGAACATCATTATGCACTGGTGATGGATCAGGTTGACATCTTCATTTTCCATGGCGGCTATTGTCTCTTTTGATTCTGCCCCCTGCTGAATCCAGAGATCTTTTATTCCGTGTGCAATTGCCTCTTTTGCCACGGCAAGAGTTTCCTCTTTCGGAGTCATAAAAATCAAGCCACGGATGCCGGCCGGCAGTTCGCTGACCGATCTGTAGCATTTTACTCCGTCAATTGTTTCGGCGGCAGGATTGACGGGTACTACGTCCATCCCCTTCTTGCGCAGGTCCCGGAACATGGCCTGCCCGAATTTCTTCGGATCTCTCGAGACGCCGGCTATAGCATAGGTGCCAAGCGAGAGAAAGCGGTTTACATCTTTCATTTCCTTCTCAGTGTTGAAAATATGACAAATTCAATTAAAGCTGATTTTGTCTCAGAATCGGGATACTCTTCAAGTATACGGATTGCCCGGTCAGAGTACTCCTTCATTGCCGCCTCGGCATAGTCGAGTCCCCCGTGTTTTTTCACGAACCCGATTACCTCCCTGATCTCCCTGCTGCCCTTTTTTTTCTTTCTGAGGAGCCTTATTATATGGCGGCGCTCAATGGGTCCGGTTTCGCGGAGAGCATGAATGAGTGGCAGGGTTATCTTTTTTTCCTTGATGTCATTTCCCTCCCGCTTGCCTGTCAGCCCCTCACCCGTATAATCGAGCAGATCGTCCTTTATCTGGAAAGCGATGCCGATATTTTCCCCCATTTCCTTCATCCTTGCGATGGCATCCGGATCATCGGTGACCGAGCTGGCTCCGCAGGCGGTGCATGCTGAGATGAGGGCTGCCGTCTTCATCTTTATTATCCGGAAATAATCTTCTTCCCTGATATCAAGCTTGCGGGTCTTTTGCAGCTGAACAAGCTCGCCCTTCACTATCTCACGCACCGCGTCCGAAACAATGCCCAGCATGTTGAAACGCTGCTTCTCCACACTTATCAGCAGGCCCTGGGCCAGGAGATAGTCACCAACCAGGACTGCTATCTTGGAATTATACAATACGTTTATTGAAGGGAGTCCGCGTCTTTCAGAGGCATCATCAACCACATCGTCATGTACAAGTGTCGCTGTATGAAGCAGTTCTATGAAGGTGGCCGCAATGTATGTCGTCTCATTGACTTTCCCGTTCAGCCTGGCGGTCAGAAAGACCAGCAGCGGCCTCATCTGTTTGCCTTTGCGGCGCAGAAAATTATCAAGGATGACGTGAAAGAAGGGTATGTCGCTTTGCAGGGTGTGTCTGAAGTAAGATTCAAACTCACGCATCTCTGCCGCTACCGGTTTCTTTATGTCTGAAAGGCTTGCCATCCTCGGCTGAAGCTATGATTACCAAAAATAAGACAAAATGCGTAACAAATTGTTCCGGCAGGGAGGTTTGATGATAACCAGCCTTAAATATCGTTCATGATTTCTTTTCTCCCATGAATCTCTTCTGGAAGACAAGGATGGCCAGAACCCCGGTAGTGATCGATGTGTCAGCCAGGTTGAACACGGGTCTGAAGAAAATGAGTGTCTGTCCGGGCCTGAAGGGCGACCAGTCAGGCCAGTGTGAGTCAATTACAGGGAAGTAGAGCATGTCAACCACCCTGCCATGCAGGAATGATGAATATCCGCCTCCTTCGGGAAACAGCACCGCGGGTGTGTGCCAGCTTTCGCTGAAGATCATGCCGTAAAACGCGCTGTCAATGAGGTTCCCTGCTGCTCCGGCAATAATTGCGCTGACCGAAAGGATCAGGCCGGTGTGGGCATTCTTTTTTATGATGCTGTCAAGATACCAGGATATGCCGACAATGGCCACCATCCTGAAGACCGACAGGGCAACCTTTCCTGTCTTGCCTCCCCACTCCATGCCAAAAGCCATTCCGTTGTTCTCAAGAAAATGAATCCTGAACCAGTTTCCCAGCACAGGTATTTCATCGCCGATAACCATATTGGTTTTGACAATGATCTTTACAATCTGATCAACAATCAGGATGGAAAATATAAGAAGCAGTGCCTTTGTCCGGTTTGACATCACGATTTAATTTGGCCGCAAAATAGCAAAAAAACGGCAATTACCTCATTTAAATGCTGATAGTGTGTCATCCGGCTATTCTCCCGGTGAACGGGATCAGTAATAAAGGAATCTCTTGATCTTCAGTGTTGCGGTCTTCTGGAACGGCTCCGGCTGGTAAACCACCAGCTGAAGCTGGCTGTACCTGTTCACCCGTGAATTGACATACCGCTGCAGTTCTTCAAGGTATTCATTGATGATCAGCTCTGCCTGGTCGGCGAAATCCTTCTTCATCTGGGCATATTTGGCCTGCAGTTCCTCGATGTTCAGGTGAACCATGGCAACAAGCTTGCCCTTTTTCTGTACAACAAGTGATTCAATGACATGGCCGAAATCATTGATGACTGATTCGATCTCTTCCGGGTAAATATTCTCTCCGCTTGAGCCAACGATCATATTTTTAAGCCTTCCCCTTATGCTCAGGTAGCCATGTTTGTCAACCACTCCGAGATCACCGGTCCTGAACCATCCGTCAGGAGTCAGCACTTCGGCGGTCATTGCCGGTTCGCGGTAGTAGCCTTTCATCACATTTTCGCCCCTTGCCCATATTTCACCTTCGCCGGTGACAGGGTCGGGATTTTTGATCCTGAGTGTGACGCCCTGCATGGCGGGTCCGGTGGAGCCATGCCTGCATGAGCCGACCTTTGTTCCGGCAAGCAGCGGCGAAGTCTCGGTAAGACCGTATCCGATGGCATACGGGAATCTGGCATCAAGCAGAAACTGTTCAACCGTCGGATTGAGTTTTGCGCCGCCAACACCAAAGAACCTCAGTCTGCCTCCGAATGCCTCATATATTTTCTTTCCTGCAATCCTGTTCAGCAGACGGCGGAACAGCGGAGTGCCATAAAGGAATGCCACAACCTTGTTCTTGTGGAACGTAGGGGCCACCTTGTTGAAATAGACCTTCTCCATGATCAGCGGCACGGTAAGCATGGTTGTGGGCCTGACCTGCTGAAGGGCAGGAAGAAGAACTGATGGCGTGGGGGCCTTGCGCAGGTACCAGATCATGGCACCGTTGAATAACGGAAGAATCAACCCGAGAGTCTGCTCATAGGTATGTGACAGAGGCAGGATTGAAAGGAAAACATCACTCTCAACCACATACTGTATTGTCATAACCTGCCTGGCGGTAAAGCAGATATTCCTGTGGGTCAGCATTACCCCTTTTGACTTGCCTGTTGTGCCCGACGTATATATAATCACGGCCAGGTCTTCCTCTGCTACATTGTATTTTCCTGACGGTTCAGACCCGGCAACAAAAAGTACCTGGTCATTTCCTGAAGTGATCCGGAAATCGTCAATTGCAATTACCGTTTCGAGCGCTTCCGGTTTGAATTCGGCAACCTTATGGGCGAGGTTGCCTGAAAGGAACAGGGCCTTTGCTTCGGAGTGGTTCAGTACGTTAGCAATCTCTCCCGGAGTGAAGTCCGGAAGAATTGGTACGGCTACCGCTCCCATGGAGGTTATGGCCAGGTAAGCCGCTCCCCAGTTGGGCATGCTTGTGCTCAGTATGGCCACCTTGTCACCGGGTGTTATCCGGAGATCTTCAAGGAGCCTCATCACTGACCGTGTTCTTTCCTTGAGCTGGTGATATGTAATAACATCCTCTCCCACAAATCCCATTGCATTGTTCTTTCCGTGCTTCCTGAAGCTCTCCCCGGCAAGAAACGGGATTGTCAACATCTCGTTATTATTCATTGGCTATGAATGTATTGGGCGCAAAGATACTTTTTAATTAATATGTACGACATTTAAACGTGTAAATATCATAGTTAAATATCCCCGTAAACAAATATCGGTCTAAATAGTTTATTTTTGCGTAGACCAAACACTTGCACACATGGCCCTGATACGGGTAACCAAGGAATTTCGCTTTGAGATGGCACATGCCCTCTGGAACTATGACGGTCCCTGCCGGAACGTTCATGGTCATTCATATATCCTCTACGTGACTCTTGCCGGGGAGCCGGTAAATGATCCTGACCATCCCAGGAACGGGATGGTGATTGATTTCGGAGATCTGAAGAAGATTGTCCGTGAGAACATTGTTGACAGGTTTGACCATGCCCTGATGGTTTCCGGGCTGGCTCCCGCCGCCACTGTTGAGGCATACCGTCAGCACTTCGGCAATGTCATAGTTTCGCCCTACCAGCCTACGTGCGAGAACCTGGTAGCCGATATTGCAGCCACGCTGGGCGGCAGAATGCCGGAAGGAACATATCTCCACAGCATCAGGTTATTTGAAACAGCCACGGCCTGCGCGGAGTGGCATGCATCCGAAAACAGGTGAAAGAGACAGATAACGACAGGCGGCTCTTTCTGCTCGATGCATATGCATTGATCTTCAGATCATATTATGCCTTCATAAGAAATCCCCGTGTCACATCCAGGGGGATGAATACATCAGCCATCTTCGGCTTCCTGCTTACGCTTGAGGATCTGCTCTCCAAACAGAAACCCTCGCATATCGCAGTTGTCTTTGACCCGCCCGGACCAACGTTCAGGAACGAGATCTATCCCGCCTATAAGGCGAACCGTGACGCCACTCCTGAAGACATCAAGATTGCCGTCCCCTATATCAAGCGTCTCCTGGAGGCCTTCCGCATTCCGGTCATTGAGGTTCCGGGCTACGAGGCTGACGATGTGATAGGGACGCTGGCACGCAAGGCGGCAGAACAGGGTTACAGGGCATTCATGATGACCCCCGACAAGGATTTTGCACAGCTGGTCACTGACAATGTGGTCATGTACAGGCCGGGTCGCTCGGGAGGTGAGGCAGAGATATGGGGCAGGGAAGAGATTGTCCGGGAATACGGTGTGCCACCGGAACACATCACTGACCTGCTCGGGTTGATGGGTGACACCTCCGACAATATCCCCGGGGCCCCCGGAATAGGCCCTAAAACGGCCTGTAAGCTCATTACGGAACACGGGGCGGTGGAGAGCCTCCTTGAAAACACCTCGGCGCTCCAGGGCCGTCAAAAGGACATTATCGAACAAAACAGGGAACAGATACTTCTTTCCAAGCGCCTTGCCACCATCGAACAGGATGTGCCGGTTGAGTTCCGGCATGCCGGGTTTCACCGGCAGGAGACCGACACAGAGGCACTCCGGAAGCTTTACGAGGAGCTCGAGTTCAGAACCATGGCCTCAAAGCTTCCTGCTCCCGGTACCCGGCAAACCGCCCGGACAGATCTGCTGTCTCAGTCTGCCGGCGACACAGCTGCACAGGATGCGCCACCTGCTGCCGCTATGCCGAAGACAGGTGAGTCCCAGGGATCACTCTTCGGTGAAATATCATCACCTGCCGGAAAAACATCAGCAAACATAGGTACTGCTCCTCACAGATATACCCTGATCGAGACGGAGAAGGAATCGGCAAGGCTGGCTTCGGAGTTGTCAAAACTGAGCGATTTCTGTTTTGACACCGAGACAAACTCGCTTGATCCGCTCAACGCACAGCTGGTTTCAATAGCCTTCTCCTGGGAGAAGGGTTCAGGCACGATGCTCTGGCTCCCGCCTGAGAAGGACGAGGCCCTGAAACTCCTTGAACCGCTCAGGTCTGTCCTGGAGAATGAAAAGATCAGGAAGACCGGGCAGAACCTCAAATTCGACATACAGGTGCTTGCGGGATACGGAATCAGCGTCAGAGGGCCCCTTTTTGACACCATGCTTGCCCACTATCTTCTGGAACCTGATATGCGCCACAATATGGACCTGCTGTCAGAACAGTACCTTGGATATGAACCTGTTCATATCGAGGAGCTTATAGGAGAACGGGGCCCGCGGCAGAAAACCATGAGGGAGGTTGACAGGGAGAGAGTCAAGGAGTACGCAGTTGAGGATACCGATGTGACATGGCAACTGATGAAGCTCTTTGAGCCGATGCTCATAAAACAGGAGCTCGATACGCTGGCAGCCGGGATTGAAATGCCGCTGATCAGGGTACTGGCAGCCATGGAACGTACCGGGGTGCTGCTGGATGAAAGCGTACTGAAAAAATATGCCGTCACCCTTCGGGAGAATATCATCAGGCTGGAGCAGGAGATCTACACTTTTGCCGGACACGAGTTCAATATCTCATCGCCTAAACAACTGGGTGATATCCTGTTTGTCAGACTGCGCCTTGACGACAATGCCAGGCTGACAAAGACAAAGCAGTACCGTACTGATGAAGAGGTGCTCCAGCGTCTTACGGGCAGGCACCCCATCATTGAAAAGGTGCTTGAGTACCGCGGGCTGAAGAAACTGCTCTCCACCTATGTGGAGGCGCTGCCTCAGCTTGTAGATCCCGGTACCGGCAGGATTCACACCACATACAACCAGGCTGTTGCCTCTACCGGCAGGCTCAGCTCAACCAATCCCAATCTTCAGAACATCCCGGTACGGGATTCTGAAGGCCGTGAAATACGCAAGGCCTTTATTCCGGCGAATGGCAAGATCTTCCTGAGTGCAGACTACTCACAGATAGAGCTGAGGCTTATGGCTCACCTGAGTGGTGACAGCGCCATGATTTCCGATTTTCTCTCCGGGCAGGACATTCATGCTGCCACTGCCTCGAAGATCTTCGGGGTGCCGGTAGCTGATGTCACACGTGAGATGCGCGCAAGGGCCAAGACAGCCAACTTCGGGATCATCTATGGAATCTCGGCCTTTGGCCTGTCAGAGAGGCTGACAATAGGCCGCAAGGAGGCAAAGGAGCTCATTGACGGCTACTTCAGCTCATACCCCGGTGTTAAGGCATACATGGATGAGAGCATACGAAGGGCCAGGGAGCTCGGGTATGTCACAACAATGTTCGGCAGGAGGCGTTACCTGCCTGATATTCACTCGAGGAACCAGGTTGTGCGGGGGAACGCAGAACGGAACGCCATCAACGCACCTCTTCAGGGCAGCGCAGCCGACATAATCAAGATTGCCATGATAAGAATCGCCACCAGGCTGGAGCGCGAGATGCCCGGGGCAAAGATGATCCTGCAGGTGCATGACGAACTCATCTTCGAGGTTGATGAGAGCGAGGTGAAAAAGCTCGCCGACCTTGTCATGGAAGAGATGAAGGGGGCAGCACAGCTGAGCGTACCGCTGGAGGTGGATACGGGAACGGGTTATAACTGGCTGGAGGCACACTGAAAATGGCAGCGGAAGTCAGGATTCTGTATTTCGGAGCGGCACAGGAAGCCACCGGGAAAAGCGATGAAACAATTGTGGCGGGGGATACGGCTTCAGTGCGCAACCAGCTGATATCCAGGTATCCTGCCCTGAAGCAGATCCCTTTCAGGATGGCCCTGAACCGGACATTGCTTAAAGGTGAATCTGAGTTACAAAAAAGTGATATTATTGCAATAATGCCTCCCTTCCAGGGAGGTTGAACATTACACTTCTGCAAATGAAAAACAGGTATCTGGTCGGGGGGCCAATCACACCTATCCTTATTTCTGAACTGATGACGCTTGGCAATGATGATGCCGGCGCCGGGGCAGTCTCAATATTCATCGGAAGGGTGCGTGACGATGAGACGGACGGAAAGAGAGTAACGGCTATCGAATATTCTGCATACGAAGAAATGGCAGTAAAGGAGGCTGAGGAGGTAATCACAACGGTCAAATCAGCTTTCAGCGATGTAAGGTCGGTAATCATTGTTCACTCCCTGGGAGTGGTGAAGGCAGGCGAGGCTTCCCTCTTTATTATGGTCACGTCTGGTCATCGCGATCACGCGACACGCGCATGCCGCCACGCTCTTGAGATGATCAAGGAACGGCTCCCCGTGTGGAAAAAGGAACTCTACTGAGGAAGGGCTCCGTCAGGGGTATTCCCGGAGATGCCATTCAGCCCGCGGCTTCCGCCGGAACAGCATGATATGGTCATATTCCTGCCGGAGCCTTAAGCAACGATGCGTAATGCGCCCTGTTGCCGGCAATGTCAATGGCTTTCTTTATCTGGGTGTCACGGGTGACTGAATATTCCACCATACCCCAGTCATAGAAATACCTGCCTGCAAGTTCCGATTCAATCAGTTCCGTCACATCCGGACGGTACAGTGTCATCTCCCTCTCGAGGGTATGGCTGAGGCCTGATTTAAGTTTCTCCATTGCCTCCCTGTTTGAATCGTACAGACCTTCCTCCATGGCTGTTTTGGTCAGCTCCTCAAGGATACTTTCAGAGTCGGTGCGGTATGAAAACTTCTTTCCTGCAAGGAAGTTTGTGAACTGATCCAGGTCATTTTCAGTGATCTTCAGGCTGTCAAGCACCGGAGGCCGGGGATGAGACCAGTAATACTCTGTTGCAAAGTCGAATATCATGTTCTGCACAAACAGTTCGCCTGCAAACCTGTTGAGCATGTCAGAGGGCACGGTGACATCGGGGATGATACCGCCACCGTCCCTGACGGGTCTGCCGCTTTTGGTTCTGAAGGTCTTTGTGAGCGAATCGGGAATAGCTCCCACACTCCCGTCCTCATTGCGGTGGGAGAAGTCGACCGCCTGGATGCATCTCCCGCTTGGGATGTAATACCTGGCTGTAGTCATTTTGACCTGGGCCTTGTAACTGAGAGGACGGGCCACCTGTACCAGACCTTTTCCGTAAGACCGTTCACCGACTATGACACCGCGGTCAAGATCCTGAAGCGCTCCGGCAACAATCTCCGATGCAGAGGCAGAACCCCTGTTGATAAGCACAACCACCGGCATGTCCGGTGCAATGGGTGTCCTGTTTGTACGGAATACCGCATCATATTGTTTTGCCCTGCCCCTGGTGCTTACCACCTCCTGGCCCGGTTTGACGAAGAGATTGACAATCTCGACAGCTTCATTGACCAAACCCCCGGGATTGCTTCTGAGATCGAGGATTAAATCTTCCGCCCCCTGTTTATCCTTGAGGTCAATCAGCGCCTCCCGGACTTCCGCGATGCAGTTCTGTGTGAAGTTGGTAAACCGGATATAGCCGGTATTTTCGTCAACCATTCCGTAATAGGGAACGGCAGAGATGGCAATTCTTTCTCTCCTGAGTTTTTTGGTGATGTCCTGGCCGTTTCGCCTTATGATAATTTCCGCCTCGGTGCCCGGTTCTCCCTTGAGCATGTCAGAGGCCTTGTCTGAAGAAACCCCCTTCAGCGACGTTCCGTCAATGCTGATCATCAGGTCGCCGGGTCTGATACCGCTTTTATCAGCAGGGAAACCCTGGTATACATTGGTTACGAGGATGTAATCACCTGATTTTCTGATCAGAGAGCCAAAACCTCCATACTTGCCGGTTGTCATGAAATCAAGATCACCGGTCTCCTCCTCAGGGTAGTAGACGGTGTACGGGTCAAGGGTAGCAAGCATGCTGTTAATGCTCCTGGTCACCAGCTTTTCAGGGTCAATCTCATCCACATAAAAGGCATTCAGTTCCCTGAAAAGGGAGATGTATATATCCAGATTTTTGGTGAGCCTGAAGTCCTTGTTTTCCTGCCCTCCAAGGAGAAATCCGAGGGTAATGACGGCAGTCACGGCGATTACCGGAACCAGCACTATCTTTTTTATGTTTTTGCTATTCATTGCTGAAATTTTCACAAAGTTAATATTTAAGTCCTGACACTCTGGAAATCGCCTCTGTTATGCATTTCTCCGTAAATTCACAGGGTCTGATCGAGGTGTCGGTCCAGATAATGGCGATGTCAGCATGGCGTCCGGCCTGTTTCATCAGCATTACAAGGGGCTCCTTGTTTTTACGCCAGGCCTCCCTGATTCTCCTTCGCATGAGATTCCGGTCAACGGCTTTCTTGAAATGCCTTTTAGGCACCGTGATGAGCACTCTTACGGGGTGAAGCCCTTCAATGGCAGGAGTAAAACGGCAGATTACCCTCAGTGACGGCAGATTCAGGGATCTCCCTTCCGCAAAGAGCTCGCTGATGGCCCTGACTCCGCAGAGTCTCTCGCCTTTTCTGAATGATGCCTCCCGCTTTTTCATGGTAAAAAAGAAAGCATCAATCCGGGTGGATGGATGCTTCCGGTTGTATTTTATGTTCCTCCGGCGCTATTTGTTATTCCTGTTAAACTCTTTAAGGAAGTTGTCAATGGCCATGGTCATTGACGGAGCCTTGGGATTGGGGGCCTGGAGATCAAGCCTGAAACCCTCGTTGGTTACCGCCTCGGCAGTGGTGGGGCCGAAGGCTGCAATCTTAACCTCGCCCTGCACAAATGTCGGGAAGTTTTCCTTCAGGGACTTGATCCCCGAAGGACTGAAAAACACTATCAGGTCATAATCAAGCTCCTTGGAATCAAAGTCCCTGCTTATGGTGCGGTACATTGTGCCGATGGTATGCCTGATCCTATTCCTTGCAAGAAGTTCCGGTATATCTGATTTGTGGGGATCTGAGAGGGGAACGAAGAAGTTTTCCTCCTTATGTTTGATTATTACGTCAATGAGGTCTTCAAAGTTGGCTTTGCCGTGGAATATCTTCCTTTTCCGGTAAACTATGTACTTCTGCAGGTAGAACGCCACGTTCTCGGTAATGCAGAAGTACTTCATGGTGTCAGGGACGGTTACCCGCAACTCCTCACATATCCTGAAATAATGATCTATTGCAGTTTTCGAGGTGAAAATGATTGCGGAGAAGTCTGAAAGATTGATCTTCTGCTGGCGGAAATCCTTCGCGGAAATGCCTTCAACCTGGATAAATTGTTTGAAATCAATTTTCAGGTTATACTTTTTTGCGAGCTCGAAATATGGAGATTTCGGATTGTTTGGCTCAGGCTGCGACACTAATACCTTCCTTATTTTCAAAGCCTTAAGTTTTTAGTTCAACCTTCACATTCATGCCGCAGGTCAGTACACGCCGAGTAGTTTGAGAATGACCATGACGGGCAGAACTTCAAGGGCACAAAGGTACAAAATGTAATAAAAAATTGAAACATGCCTGTTATGAAAAATGTAAAGCAACCTTAAGGCTCTGGTTAATAAGAATATAGCAGTGATAATCAATCCCGCAATTATGAACTGAAGCGGGTTTTGAACGGGTGCGAAAAGGATTAATCCGTTAAGTATGAAGAGAAAAAAGGAGCAGGCGAACCATGAATTGTATACAACGTTCATGTACTCGCGGAACAGGCTTTTGAGACCGCTTATCCCGGCAAGAGCAATGCATGACAGGTGTCTCAGGAGAAGGGCGGTAAGGAAGGAGCCGGCAAAAATGGCAGTAAGTCCGACGGGTCCGTTGAAAAGATCACGGCCAGCGAGGCCTGTTACCAGCAGCGCGGTGGAAGCAAAGAGGCTGACATTCAGTATGGTAAAAATATTCCTGAGTACAGGTGGCCAGGAAAACACCTCTGATGTGCCAACAGGGATGGTCTCTTCATGCCTGCGGAAACTGATTGATGACAATCCCGTGATGATGCTTCTGCGTCCGAATACCGTTAGGATGGTTATCAGCAGTAGTGAGAGCGAGAGGATAATGAAGCTCATGTCACTGTTTACCGGTCCGGGCGGTCTTGGCATGCCGTCAACGCGTTTCAGCCCGGAGATATAATCTGCCGTAAGCGCGGTAACGCTCTTTTCCTCCACGGCAAAATCTTCCGCCGGTGAGATCAGGGGAATAATCCGTCCTATGCTGAACTCTGTCTGCCGCACCGGCAGATTGAGGGTGTCAGCGGCAACACTGATGGTATCGCCCGGACCGTTGGTCATGAGTGTATGTTAAAAGTAAGCCGGCTTGCCGGGGTAGAGCTCTGAAAGTATATTATTGGCAAGGCGGGAGGCACCTATCCTGAAATACTCCGGTGTAAGCCATTTCGCACCAAGCATGTTTTTTACAATGAAGTAATAGATGATGGCGTCATCGGGGGTGACAATACCGCCGGCAGGCTTGAATCCGATCATTATACCGGTCTCGTTGTAATAATCGCGTATGGCCCTGCAGATCACCCAAGCTGCCTCGGGAGTGGCTGACACGCTGCTCTTGCCCGTTGATGTTTTAACAAAGTCAGCGCCTGACTCCATCGCGATAATGGAAGCCCGGTAGATGTTCCTTTCATCCTTGAGCAACCCAGTCTCCAGGATCACCTTCAGGGTGGTATCTCCTGCAGCTTCCCTGATGGCCTTCAGTTCATCGATGACTGCGTCATAGTCACCCTTGAGGAAAGTGCCCACGGGGATGACCACATCAATCTCGTCCGCACCCATCCTGACCGCCATGGAGGTCTCAAGTATCTTCACCTCTGTGAAAGTCTGGGCGGTCGGGAACGAGGCTGCCACCACGGCCAGTCTGACGCCGCACCCGCCAAGTCCCTCATGTGCCACTTTAACAAAGTTGGGGTAGACACACAGAGCCGCCACGTTGCTGATGTCATTGAAGTGATAACTGAACTGGGCGGTTCTCTCTGCAAAGCTCCTGATGGTGGCGTCACTGTCAGAAGTGTTGAGGCTGGTGAGATCGATAAATGAAAATATTTCTCTCAGAATCGGAGCCCTTTCTACAGTGCCGGGCGTCCTTTTTGCCTCGGCAATGCATTCACCCATCTCGCCGGGCGAGTAGTCGTTATTTAAGAGTTTTTTGTATAATTTGCTCATAATGAGTTTAATATGTGAACAGCAACAGACTGTCTGACGGCCGTCAAACGCGGGTCAATTTAGTTGTTTTTAGTGAAAAGCAAATAAAAAACAGACTATTTACGAAGGCTTTTATTTCTTGCCAGCGAGGCGAATATTCCTGCAAAGCAGAGAATGGAGAATACAATGAATCCGACCTTCATGGAATTCATGAGCTGCGGGTAATTGTCCGGGTTTATTTTTTCCTGCCCCATATAGATGGCCAGCAGCATCAGTGCTATTGCCATACTGAGGGTCTGCCCCACGTTTCTCATCGTCCCAAGCATGCCTGAAGCATTGCCAAGCTGTCTTTTCTCTACGGAGCTCATTATTGCATTTGAGTTTGGCGAAGAAAAGAGCGAGAAGCCGGCTCCCATGATTACCAGTACTGTCACAATGAATGCCACCGAGGTCTGCTCAGTCAGGAAGCAGAGCATTATAAGTCCGGCTGAAGTGATACCCATGCCGGTCGAGGCCAGTACGCCCGGATTGTATTTGTCGGAGAGTTTCCCGGCTGCAGGTGAGAAAAGAGCCATGGTAAGGGGCCATGACATCAGGACCAGGCCTGCTTCGCGCGGTCCGAGACCCCTGATATACTGCAGGAAGAGGCTCAGGAAGAAGCCGATTGCGCTTGTGGCAGCATAATGTATCAGTGCCGCAAGACTTGAGAATGCGAAGATCCTGTTATGTGAGATCAGCGTAACGTCAAACAACGGATGAACAGCCTTTTTCTCCCTCATGATGAAGAGAGGCATAAGCACCACGCCGGTTGCAGTTATCGCCCATCCCTCTGCAGAGGGCAGTCTGGAGAATCCGTACATAAGCGCTGCCATCGAGATGCCGTAGATTACTGACCCCGCCCAGTCAAAGCTCTCTCCTTTTGCTTCAGCCCATTCCCGTTTCATCTTTGTGCGGATGAGGATAAGGCTTATTATTCCCATGGGTATCAGGAAGGCAAAGATGCTCCTCCATCCCAGGTACCTGGTAAGCAGGCCGCCAAGGAACGGCCCCGAGGCCAGCCCTATATAGACTGCGGTCACGTTGATTCCCATTGCCCGTCCCCTCTCCCCCGGGGGGAAGACTGATGTCAGAATGGCCATGTTGGTTCCGAACATCATAGCCCCGCCGATACCCTGCAGAATCCTGGTACCGATCAGCCACCGGATGCCCGGGGTGAATGTCAGCAGGATCATTGAAAGAGTGAATACCATCATTCCTGCAGTGAACACCTTCCTGCGCCCCAGTATGTCACCGGCCCTTCCCGCCGGAAGCAGCAACATCGAGGTGGTTAGCATGTAACTACTTATGATCCAGTTTAATGTAACAGCATTAAGGCTGAGCTCTTCTCCGATGGAGGGAAGCGCGAGATTGACCGACGAGCCCATGAACGGGGTCAGGAATGATGCAAATGCCGTGACCGACAGCACTGACCGCTTAAGTTCCTTTTCAGTCATTCCCTGTTTCTGCTGTCAATAATGATTGTAACGGGACCGTCGTTGACAAGCTCAACATCCATCATTGCACCGAAGACCCCTGTGGCCGGAGTTCTGCCAAGAAGGCCGGCTGTACGTAAAATGAACTCTTCATAAAGCGGTATTGCCTTTTCCGGTCTGGCAGCACGGATATATGAAGGCCTGTTTCCCTTTTTGGTCGAGGCATGAAGGGTGAACTGGCTGACAATCATTATCCCGCTTCCGGTTTCAACTGCAGAGAGATTCATCACCCCGATGCTGTCATCAAACAGCCGGAGGTTCACCATTTTGGCGGCCATCCAGTTTATATCCTCAGCAGTATCTGCATCTTCAAACCCTGCAAGCACAAGCAGGCCCTTCCCTATTGACGAATGTACCTTCCCGTCAATGGTCACGGAAGCTCTTTTCACTCTCTGGACTACTATCCTCATACCCTGAAACAGGGTGGTAAAAATAGCAAATATTACTATTTTTGCGTCCATCAGTCAGTCATGGACCTGATTACTATCACAGCAATAGCCCTGGGCCTCTCCCTCGACAGCTTCGCCGTCTCGCTCTCCTGCGGAGTGATTGAGTCAAAGATCAGATTCAGAAATGCGGTGCGGATTGCCTTCATTCTTGCTCTTTTTCAGGGGGGACTGACGATAGTGGGTTTTTTCCTCGGATCAACGGTTTCAGACTACATCTCGAGGTATGATCACTGGGTGGCTTTTATTCTCCTGATGGTTCTCGGGATAAGGATGATCATCGGCGGACTGAAGGTGACTTCCGACCGGCAACCCATAGACATCAACCGGTTGCCGGTGGTGCTGACAATGGCAGTGGGTACAAGCATTGACGCCTTTGCGGTAGGTATCAGCCTGGCATTTCTGAAGGTTCAGATCTGGACGGCCGGGCTGATAATAGGAACCGTAACCTTCCTGGCATCCATGACTGCGATCCGGATCGGCAAATCTGCCGGCTCCCGCCTTGGTTCAAGGGTTGAGATAATCGGGGGCATTATATTGGCTGCAATCGGAGTCCGCATTCTTGTTGAGCATCTCCTGTCCGCCGGTTGATCCGGCAGACAGTGTTGCGCGCTGATACCCTCTCTGACAGAAGAAAGGACGGTTAAAGCGGTATCATGAACCGTTCCCTGCCTGAAAAAACAGCCATTTCCCTGTACCCGGCCCTCTTCAAAAGATCATATGCTTCGCCGAAATACTGTCCGACACGTTCAGGAAAGTGAGCGTCAGAGTTGACGCACACAGCCACCCCCTGCTGCGCGAAAAGATGCAGGTATTGTCTGTCAGGATAAAAATCATGCAGCGGTTTGTTCCGGCCGTTGGTATTCAGTTCAAAGGCAACCTCATGAATAGCAAATGAAGAAGCCATCATGCTGTAAAGGAGGGATATGTCAGCCTGCGGGTAAAAACGGTGAATGCGCACGAGATCAGGATGCCCCATGATGTCAAAGAATCCCGTTGAGGCAGCCTCACAGACCAGGTTGAAATAGTTCTCATATATCTGGTCAACATCCTTCCCGATATAGAATTCAGGACCGAGGTCTACGGTTTCATCTCCCATATAATGGACTGAGCCGATAATATAGTCGAATGGAAACGAATTGATAATTTTTTCCGTATCCTTTTCGGTGCCGGGCAGATAGTCAATCTCGAGGCCGAGCCTTACAGCAATCAGGTCCTTATACTCCCTCTTAAGCCTCAGTATGTGTTCGGCGTAAGCCGGAAGCCTGTCATGATCCATGCACCATCCCGTGTCTCCTCCCAGCGGGTTCAGGTGGTCAGAAAAGCCCAGTTCCTTCAGTCCCAGTCTTATGGCTGCCTCTATATATGCCTCGGGCTCACGCTTCCCGTCACTGTAGACGGTATGCATATGATAATCGGTTCCGTAAATCATTCTTCCTGCTGTGATAAATTGACAGCCCTGATTCAAAAATATAAAAGGTGAACGAATAATGTCGGGGATTGTTCTAAATTTGTAGGAATAATGGTTGTTGAAGCAAATACCCCGAAAAGGAAATGCAATTGTCTCTCCTGTGAGCTGAGGAATCTTGTATTCACCAACCTTGAAGAGGAGGATGTAAGGCGTGTCTGTGAATCCAAGGAAGAATTCTCTTATGCCAAGGGCGAGATCATTCATAGCGAGGGGGATCCCATACATTACTTCAAATACCTTAAAACCGGCCTTGTCAAACTCTTCAGGCTGACGCCCGAAGGTGACGAGCAGGTGATTACCATTACCAGGCCTTTTGAATTTGTAAGCAACACCAACGTCTTCCATGAGGATAAGTACAGTTACTCCCTCTCTGCCCTTGAAGATTCCGTTGTGTGCTGCGTACGGATAGAATTCATAAAGGAACTTATACTCCGGAACGGGAAGTTTGCACTGAACCTGATATCTTCTCTTTCCCGCACAATGGAAAGCATAATCTCGCTCGGACTGGAGATCAGGAAGAGGAACCTGGCCGGCCGCACAGCCTTTGTATTGCTCTATTTTTCAAACGAAATCTATCACTCGAGGATTTTTGAGCTTCCGGTCTCACGGAAGGAGATTGCCGACCTCATCAGCATGAGTTCCGCCAACGTGATACGTACCTTCTCGGAATTCAGGCGTGACGGCATTATCAGGGCCAACGGCCGTACCATAGAGATCACTGACATGAACAAGCTGGAAGTGATTTCACGGCGAGGGTGATCATTGCGCCAAAATAATTATCTTGATTACGTCTAACCTTAACCTCTGTTTCCGACATGAAAAAAACTACCGGAGCCTTTTTTCTGTTCCTGTTTGCCTCAGTCATATACCCCGTAGGGGCGCAGCGGCCTGTCTTTCCCGACTCATCTGTCTATACTGTTGAGGGGCCGCGGCACGGTGTCAGTTTCTTTCCCCGGGTGCATCACCCTGGAGTTGAATACACCCCGGGAGATACTCTCTCTTTTGACAGGTACCATACTTACGGGGTGATATGCCACTGGATGAACCGGTGGGCGGAGGATCATCCGGAAATTGTCACCCTTTATGAGGTGGGCCGCAGCTATGAGGGGAGACCTGTCATGCAGATGACTATCACCAGCGGCAAAAACGGTTCTGACACCGACAAACCCGCGGCTTTCTTTGAGGGAAACAGGCACAGCGGTGAGGTAACCGGCGCAGAGTCAGTCCTGTGGCTGGCCAGGCACCTGATAGAAGGATATGGCAATGACCCGTCAGTCACTGACCTGCTTGACCATTTCACCGTTTACCTCAGGCCTGTCAACAATCCTGACGGCCATGAGCTGTACCTCAACACTGCACAGAGCAATCGCAGCACCGTACGGCCCGATGACAATGACGGCGACGGCCTCTTTGACGAGGATGCACCGGAGGACCTTGACGGCGATGGCATTATCCTGACGCTTCGCTGGCCTGACAGGAAAAACGGCACATTGGTGCCCGACCCGGATGACCCCTCCGGAAGGGTCATGAAGAGAGTACCCCGCGGCGAGGGTATCTATGCAACATCGGCCGAGGGGATTGATAACGATGGTGACGGCAGGATAAACGAAGACGGCATTGGCGGGCTTGACCTGCACCGCAACTATCCTGAGAACTGGAGGCCTGAAAGGGAACAGACGGGCAGGGGTTTCAGCCAGCGCGGAGCAGGCGCATATCCGCTCAGCGAGCCCGAGACCAGGGCGGTTTTTACCTTCCTTATGACTCACCCGAATATTTATGTCGTCAACTCCATGGACACCACCGTGCCTATGCACCTGCGTCCTCCGTCAACATCGCCATCCGAAGAGAGAATGTACCCTGAAGACCTGAAGTGGTACCGCTATTTTGATGACCTGGCCAGGAAGATAACCGGTTACGAGAAAGCGGGAGACGTCTATAATGACTATGGCAACGGGGAACCGCTCTTCGGCCATGGCCCCGACTTCGGATACTGGTACTATGGTGCAATCTGGTATGGAGACGAGCTTTGGAACGGCGGAAGGCCGAAGGATTATGACGGTGACGGCGACAAAGACCAGCTTGACATGCTGGCATGGGATGAGGAGGAAAATAGCGGCGAGGGTTTCCATGAGTGGAAGCCTGTGAGTCATCCGGTCCATGACAGTGTGGAGGCCGGCGGATTTCATCCGAAATTTTTCAGCCAGAATCCACCGCCTGCACATCTTGAAAAATGGGCTTCAAACCAGGCGCTGTTCAATAAGGAGCTTATAAGCCACCTGCCCAGGCTGGAATGGGAGGAGTACTCGGTTAAAAGAATAAAAAAATACCGCACAGATTCTGTCGATTATAAGCTGACCATCAGGTTCAGGAATGCCGGCAGGCTCCCCACGGCCCTCAGCCAGGCTCACCTGGTCAAGATGGTCAGGCCTGATGAGGTAAAACTGAAATTTGAAGGTGACACCGCCGGCATACCCCGCAGCAGGGTTATTGAACCGGCGTCACCGGCAACCGGACGGGGAAACATGATGATGTCCGAAGAGCGGAGCCGGAGGCCTGAATATGTAACTGTTGCCGTGGGTTATACCCCGGGAGGGGCCACCGCGGAGGCAAACTTCATCATCAGGGTATACGGAGAAGCCGAAGTCAGGGGAACAGCCACCGTTGAAACCACCAGGGCCGGAATACTGCCGGAGAAAGAGTTTTTTCTCGGAAATCCGACTTCACAGGCAGGCCCTCAGGGCCGATGAAATGTCAGGATATCTGAACCGGTATCCGGCTGATGACAGATGATCAGGCGAGATCCGGCTGCCTGTTGTCAGTACAACTGCCATTTCACCCAGTACAACACGCAGGAGCCAGGCGGGCACATGCGGGAGGAATACCGGCAGCCGCTTCTGCCTCGCCACCTCACTCATCAGCTGATCATGTGTTACATGATGCGGTGCAACGGCGTTGAAAGGCCCAGACATGGCGGTATCAGTAAGGGCTTTGTGATAAATGCTGCAAAGGTCGGCTATATGGATCCACGGGAAATACTGTTCTCCGGGTGCAAACCTTACTACCAGTCCGGCCCTGGCCGGTGCTGTCATCCGGTTCAGGGCTGATCCTGAGCGGGCCAGCACCACTGCGGTCCTCATCCTGACCACTCTGACCCCTGCACCGGAAAAGAGATCGGCTGCCGCCTCCCAGAGCCGGCATGTCTCCCCGAGAAAGTCCCCGGCAGGTGGGTCTGACTCTGAAAAGACCCTGTCTGAATTAACTGATCCGTAGTAGTTTACCCCGGATGCGGTTATGAACACCGACGGGATTTTTCCGGCACCGACGGTCATCTTATGGATGAGCTGCCCGGATACGGTGCGGCTATTGACAATATCCCGCTTACGGGCTTCTGTCCACCTGCCATCACCGATATTTGCAGCGGCAAGATGGATTATGGCATCGCCCTCCCTGAAGGCATCGGGGTCACAGTAGCCGCTATCGGGGTCCCACCTGAATGACTGGTATCTCCCGTTCTTCTTTCCTCCCCGGGTCAGGTGCACCACCAGCCATCCCTCCGCTGCAAGGAGGGTGCTCAGATATGATCCGATCAGACCTCTGCCGCCAGTAATTACTACCCTGTGCATCTACTACTCAAGTGTTTCAATTATTTCAATGGCATCACCGATGCATTTCTCGCACACCTTCTGCGAGAGGCCCTTCCGGGCGATGTTGTCTTTTCCTTCAGGGGTGTTGAGATTCTCTCCGAGAAGTTCTGAGCACTGGTCTGTTCCGTTACGAACGGTGAAAATCCTGTTGAATTCCTTTACTCTGCCGTATACCGCGGCCTTGTCGCTTTCGGAGGGGAGGCCTGGCACACCGTGGGCCATGCCGAACCAGATGTATGCACCTGTAACCGCCCCGCATGTCTTCTGCAGTCTTCCCATTCCGCCGCCGAATGCGGCTGCCGCACTGGCCGCATCACGGCTCCCGCCGGTACAGGCCATCAGCACCGCCTGGGAACAACTGTAGCCCTCACGAAAGTAACCTAAAGCCTTATCTTTTTTATTCATTTACTTTTTTGTCAAAAATATTAAAAAAACTTAGGAGCTTCAGTTTCCTTTTTTGATATGATTTTGAAAAGTCCTACTTTTACCGCCTGCATTAAAGTAGTTTTAAACACATCATTTACAATGGCAAACCAGAAGAAAATCAAAGGAGTGATTGGAATCCTGACGGGAGGAGGTGACGTTCCCGGTCTGAACCCTGCAATCAGGGCCGTTACCATCAGGGCCAACAGGGAAGGTTATAAGGTGATAGGGCTGCGCAGGGGCTGGGGCGGCATCCTTGAGATAATCAGGGATCCGAAGGCTGACAACAGCCAGTGTTTCCAGGTCCTTACCGATGACATGGTGAACAGGGCAGGAAGGACAGGTGGCACTTTTCTTCACACATCGCGCACAAGGCCGAGCCATGTGGCAAAGAACTACGTCCCCGAACATCTTAAGGATACCTACAAGGAAGAGATCAATGACATGACCCCGGAGGTGCTGAAGAACCTCGAATGGCTGGGCATTGACTACCTGATCCCCATCGGTGGTGATGACACCCTCAGCTATGGTGTGCATCTCTACAAACACGGAGTGAAGGTTGTGGCCATTCCCAAGACCATGGACAATGACGTTCCGGGGACTGACTACTGCATCGGGTTCAGCACTTGTGTTACCCGTACGATACAGATGACCAACTCACTTCGCACTTCGGCAGGGTCACATGAGCGTATCATGGTACTGGAGGTGTTCGGAAGGTATGCCGGTTTCACTGCAATGCTGCCCACCATGGCCGGTGCTGCAAACAGGTGCGTCATTCCTGAGTATAAATTTGATATCGAGCAACTTACGAAACTCCTTGTAGAAGACCGCAACTCCAACCCCAGCCGGTATTCGATAGTCCTGGTCTCTGAGGGCGCCCTGTACAAAGGGGGTGACATGATATTCCAGGACAGTGAGCGTGATGCCTACGGACACGCCAAGCTGGGCGGTATCGGTGACCTTGTGTCAGCAGAAATAAAGGAACATTCTGCCAAATTCAACAACGGTAAAACCATAAATATCATCAACCAGAAGCTTGGTTACATGGTCAGGGGCGGTGACCCTGACGCTGTTGACTCAATAGTACCGATGGCATTCGGCAACCTGGCCCTTGACCTGATAATGAAGGGTATTCACGGCAGGGTGGTGGTACTCAAGAACGGACGCTATGACAATGTGCCGATTGACGTGGTCACCTCCTCCAAGAAGGTTGTGAAGGTTTCCGAGTATTACAACGTCGAAAGGCTCAGGCCTTACTACTCCAATTTTGAGATGAAGCCCTTCTTCCTTATGGCCGCCGAGTATTGATAACAACTGACAAATCAGACATAAAAAGAGTGATGCCCGTCAATCCGTGGCGTCACTTTTTTATTTTTGCTGCAGAATCAGGCGATTGAAGAAGGGTATTGTCATAAAATCGACCGGAAGCCGCTACCGGGTGGCTGATGAGGAGGGGAACATATATGAGTGCCTCCTCCGGGGGCGATTCAGGGTGAGCGGAGCCCGCACCACAAATCCCGTCGCCGTTGGGGATCATGTGACATTTGACGCTGATGAGGGGGTCATCGTGGCCCTCATGCCCAGGCGGAACTATATTATCCGCAGGGCTTCGAACCTTTCGCGCGAGTCGCAGATAATAGCCGCCAACATTGACCAGGCATTCCTCGTCATAACAGTGAAGATGCCTGCAACGCCGGTTGAGTTCATTGACAGGTTCCTCGCCACGGCGGAAGCCTATCGCATACCGGCCGTTATTTTAATAAACAAGACTGACCTCTACGGAGAGGAGGAGATGGCACGGGCGGACCTGATTAAGGATGTCTACGAAAAGATCGGTTACCGCGTGATGATGATCTCGGCCACTGAGGACAGGAGCCTGGCGGAGGTTGAAGATGCCCTGCGAAACCGGATAACCCTCCTCTCCGGCAATTCGGGGGTGGGCAAGAGCACTCTCCTCAACAGGCTCAATCCGGAGCTTTCCCTGAAGACAGGCTCCATTTCCGATTACCACGAACAGGGTAAGCACATAACTACCTTTCCGGAGATGCACTCCGTCGCCGACGGCGGTTATGTCATTGACACACCGGGCATAAGAGGTTTTGGAGTAATTGACTTCGACCGTAAGGAGATATATCACTTTTTCCCGGAGATCTTCAGGATCTCTTCAGGGTGCAGGTTCTATAACTGCCTCCACCTTGACGAACCGGGCTGCGCGGTAAGGGAGGCAGTGGCACGCAATGACATAGAACCATGGAGGTACAGAAGCTACATAAGTATGATGCTGGAGGACAATGAAAAGTACAGATAAGCGTTATCCTTACGGGACTTATCACCAATGAGAAGAACTTTCATTGCAGCATATATTGCTTTTGTACTGTTGATGCTGATCACGGCACTGTTCTATATCAGCCTCTACAGGAACCAGATTGAATACTCGAACAAGCTGCTTGACAGGCAGGTAATGATTGCAGGTTCTGACATTGACAATACAAGCATGTATATTGTCAGCGACCTGAACGAAATCGATTTTTCCGATGACATCACCCTCTTCTTTTCTGATCCCGGGGTCAATGAGCGGGCCCGGGAAAAGATGAAACTGTACTACTCGAAGTACGGGGAAATTATCGTCGGTCTTATGTTATACAACACAGATGGTGATGTCTATACCCTTTTCAAGGACGAAGAGCGGAATTCATGGCTCGACGGATCATACAGGGCTCAGACTGTGCCAACCATACACACCATGGATAAGCTTGAGCCCGACCGTGACAGGTACAGGTATTTCCTGCCTGTTCTCAAGGATGGCGAGGCGCTGGGTAACCTGGTTATCACCATTGACTTCCGGCGTTATTTCTCCGGCATTTTTGCCAAATATAACCTTGAAAAATACCAGTGGCAATGGGTGATCAATGACACAGGAACGGTTGTGTTCGACAACGGCGGAACCAATACATCCTATGCCGGTGTTGACCGTATTTCAGAGTCACTTGCCCGGGGCAATTCCGGGAGGCTGGCGCATACGATGAGAACCGATGGAGGAGAGGCAGAGGAGATACTCTCATCATACTACCCCGTAAACATCTTCGGACTTGATTTTTGCCTTGTGTTTTCGGCTCATACGGAGTTCTTTCAGAAATACATTGTCAGGAATACCGTAATTCTGGGGCTGCTGACCATGCTCACCCTGCTCTTCATCATATTCCTTTTCGGAAGGTTTTTAAGGAAACAGGCAAAGGCCCTTGAGACGAAAACCGCCTCGGAAGCCGGCCTGCTTTCCATCCTTGACCAGATGCCCGTTGGGTTTATCATTTATAACGAGGGAAGAGAGATCCTTCGTGCCAACAGGCAGGCGGCCGGCCTGTTTGCTTTTGAGGATGAGACAGCGATGGCCGGTAAGCTCATGCCTGACCTCTCTAGGAATGAATATGCCATGGACATTGCCGGTGAGCTGGGGCAGGGGAAGGTGATCAGGCTTCCCGCCCCGGGCGGAGAAAAGATAATTTTCCTCAACAGCATACCTGTTCCATACAAGGGAGGAAACAGCACCCTGGATGCACTCATTGACATCACCTCGCTTGAGCTGGCGCGCCGACAGGAGGCTGACGCAAATATCGCCAAGTCAGAGCTGCTGGCACGAATGAGTTTCGAGATACGCACTCCGCTCAACGGCATACTGGGAATGACGGAGATGCTCAACCGGTCAGACCTTCCGGAAGAATCAAAGGAGGTGGCAAGACTGCTCAGGCGATCAGCTGACCTGCTTCTCACCATTATCAATGATATCTTTGACGTATCGAAAGTTGAGACAGGAAAGATGATTCTTGACGAGATCCCCTTCAGGCTGCGTGATGAGGTGGCTTACTGTATCAACCTGATCAGGCGCCAGAACCCGGAGATTCCTGTCAGGTTTGAATCAGAGATAGAACAGTCAGTGCCTGAAAACATCATAGGTGATCCATACAGGCTGAGGCAGGTTATCACTAACCTCATGACCAACTCGGTCGCCGGCACACAGTCCGGCCTGATACGGCTCAGCTGCCGTGTCAGAAAGTCGGATGGCAACAGCTTCACGCTTGAATTCACCCTCACTGACACGGGCAATACCTATACCAGGGCCGAGATAAAGAGGTTGTTCGGTGATTACATCACAACCATCAGCGAGCGGTCTGACTGGACCGAGGACCTGAAGCTGGGTCCGGTGCTTGCCAGGCAGCTCACCGAGCTGATGGGCGGCGAACTTACGGCAGAGAGCCCTGCGATGAAGGATACCTCGGGGCAGGAGAAGGGCCTCAGGGTTACCTTCACCATCAATGTTCATCTCAATGAAAAGATATCCAAGAATATAGAGCTTGGAATGTACGCTGACCCCGGCGACATACGCACACTGGTGATTACCGGCCCGCATGGACGAGATGACGACTTCCTGAGCATCATGCATCGCGTGGGACTGCCTGTCTCGGTGACCAGCTTCCAGAAGCATACAGCTTCACAGATCAGGGCGGGACTGAAAAGCGGTACGGGAAGAAACATTTTGCTTGTACTGTTCGATGAGCCGGACAATGACGGTTTTGAGGCAGCAAAGGTACTTATGGATGAGGGCCTTACCTCCGAACATATTGTTCTGATGTTTACCTCAAGGGATCCGAAGGGACATTACGCCAGGTGCGTTGACCTGGGTATAGACCATCTTCTGGTCAAGCCGTTTGCCCCGGAGGATCTGATGAGCGTCCTCAGGGAGCACTTCCCGGCGCTGAAGGAACTGGCGGCCAGGTTAAATTCCGCTAAAACTGATGTCCCTGTGGTACTTGTCGTTGATGACAATTACCTTAACAGGAAGGTTGTGGGCTCCCTGCTCAGGGTACTGGGGGTGGGCGCCGAGTTTGCATCGGGCGGTGCCGAAGCTGTTGATATGGCCGGGGAGAAATCATATGACATCATCCTGATGGACCTTATAATGCCTGAGACAGACGGGTTCGAGGCCTCGCGGATCATTCTCGGTAAAAATCCGTCCACTCAGATAGTGGCCCTTTCCGCGGATAATATGCCCGAAACCAGGCTGAAAGTCGAACAGAGCGGCATGAAGGAGCTCCTTGCCAAGCCTGTCACTGTTGAGGAGCTCAGGAGGGTGATAGACAGGTACCACAAGCCCTCATAACAATGGCATTCTCCCCGAATAAACTGCCGGCTGATGAATTCCTGCAACTCAGGGCCTCCCTGCCGGTTGCAGACGTCAGATCACCCTGTGAATATGCCGTGGGACATGTCCCCGGTGCAGTAAACATTCCACTCTTCGATGATTCCCAGAGGGCAGAGGTGGGAACAATTTACAAGCGGGAGGGCAACGCCACGGCTGTGATTAGGGGCATTGACCTTGCAGCACCTCAGATGTCAGGCAAACTGAAATCAGGGCTGGAACTTGCTGCCGGCGGAAGGCTTCTGGTTTACTGCTGGCGGGGTGGTATGAGGTCAGAGGCAATGGCATGGCTCTTTTCCCTGGGAGGAATCGAACCCCTGGTGCTCAGGGGAGGTTACAAGGCATTCAGGAATCATATCCTTGGTGATCTGGGAAGGGAAAGGAAGTATGTTATCCTCGGGGGGCTTACCGGAAGCGGCAAGACCGGGATACTGAGATATATGAAGTCTGCCGGAGAGCAGGTTACCGATCTCGAGGGTCTTGCATCACACAGGGGCTCTGCTTTTGGCGCACTCGGGCAGGCGCCGCAGCCTGCCTCGGAACACTTTGCCAACCTGCTTTATGATGACCTCAGCGCACACCGGGCGGAATCGCCGGTATGGCTTGAGGATGAGAGCCGGAATATCGGAACGGTATTCATGCCCGACTGTTTCTTTGAACGGATGCAATCAGCTCCTGTGATTGCCCTGATGATGAGCATCGAAACACGTATGCCCAGACTGGTCAGGGAATATACCTCATTCCCGGTTGAGGAGATAATGGCTTCAGTGATGAAAATCTCAAAACGGCTGGGAGGAGACCGGACCCGTGAAGCCCTTGACGCCCTTAAATGCGGGGACTACCCCACGGCCATCAGAATCACTCTTGAGTATTATGATAAGTCATATCATTACGGGCTGTCAAAGAGACCCCGGGATCAGGTTATCTACATTAACACTGAAACTGATGACGAGGCTGTGAACGCCGCCCTGGCAATGGAGGCTGCGGAAGGGCTGACGTGAGTTCACCCGTTTTTCAGAGACGAGGCGTCAACCCACCTGAAAACCTTGTCTGACCGCCTCACAATTCCATCTGTTTTCACCGAGCACAGTTCTCCCTTCAGGACTGTTTCCGCTTCATTCTCCGAAGCATCTCTCAGTTCTTTTACTGTAATCTCCACTATTCCGGTTGACGGACCGGTGATTACCAGCTCGTCACCGGCGGAGAGGTCTCCGGTCTCAAGCTTTATCTCGGCAACTCCCGCTTTTCTAAAATAGTTGGTCACCTTCCCGAGGTAGATTTTTCTTTTTGTGGCTGACGAGCCGTAGGAAGTGCTCCATTCCCCGAGTTTCCGGCCCAGGTAGTAGCCGTCCCAGAATCCCCTGTTGAATACCGTCTCAAGCTGCCTCATCCACTCCTCAACCTTTTCCTGTCCGAAGGTTCCGTCAGCCACTGCAGCTGCCGCCTCGCTGTAGCACCGGGTGACTGTCTTAACATATTCCGGAGGCCGGGCCCGGCCCTCGATCTTGAGCACTCTTGCCCCGGCGTCAATGATCTGGTCAAGGAAACTGATTGTGCAGAGGTCTTTGGGTGACATGATATACTGGTTATCAATGTCGAGTTCATAGCCTGTCTCCCTGTCGCTGACGGTATATCCGCGCCTGCACGTCTGGTAGCAGTTGCCCCTGTTGGCTGAGGCATTGTACTCGTGCAGGCTGAGATAACATTTCCCGGAGATTGCCATGCAGAGCGCACCGTGCACGAACATTTCCAGCTTCATTGGTCCGCCTCCCGGGCCACGTATATCATCGCTTATGATGGTATCATGTATTTTCTTTACCTGCTGAAGGTTAAGCTCCCTTGAGAGGACAGCCACATCAGCCCACTGTGAATAAAACTTCAGTGATCCGGCGTTGGAAATATTGAGCTGGGTTGAGAGATGGACTTCAATTCCCGCCTCCCTGGCGGCAAGGATTGCGGCCTGGTCGGTGGCTATGACTGCTGTTATGCCGGCAGCAGCAGCGGAAGCCAGCACCTCTTTCATCTCACTCACCTCCTCGTCATAGACAACGATGTTCAGCGTGAGGTAGCTCCTGAGGCCGTGTTCCCTGCAGAGTGCAACTATGCCGGGCAGCTCGGCACTGGTGAAGTTATGCGATGAGCGGGCCCTCATGTTAAGCTTCTCCACACCGAAATAAACCGAGTCAGCCCCTCCCTGTATCGCAGCTCTCAGTGCCTCCCGCGAGCCGGCCGGGGCCATTACCTCTATGTCGTTTCGCCTGATCATTTCTGTCCTTAATCAGCCCTGTTTTTTCAGCATTATCCTCATACAGCAGCCGTGGCCCGGCTCGGAGCGGAGCACGAAAATCTTTCCCTTATGGTATTCTTCGACGATCCTTTTGGAGAGGGAGAGGCCGAGGCCCCATCCCCGTTCCCTGGTGGTGTAACCGGGTTTAAAAATAGTCTTGAAATCCTTCCTTGGAATCCCCTTACCGGTATCCTCGACGTCAATAAAGGCTTCGGCGTTGTTCTCGCTCAGCCTGACGGTGATCTGGCCTGTGCCCTTCATGGCATCGGCGGAGTTCTTTACCAGGTTCTCGATGACCCACCCGAGTAGTACGGCGTTGAGGGGTACTGCCGTGCATCCGGTCGTCTCATCAGCCACTGTCAGGTCAATGGTTGAGGCAATTCTTTTCCTCAGGTAAGATGCTGTGGCCCCGGCAAGTGCTGGCAGGTTGTCCGGCACCAGCTTCGGTTTTGATCCTATGAGGGAAAACCTCTCCGCAACGCGGCTCAGCCTGTCGACGTCGGCAGGAAGCTCCTCTGCTATATCGGTCCCCGGGTACCTGCTGCTTATTATCTCGCTCCATGCCGAGAGAGAGGAGGTGGGTGTTCCCAGCTGATGCGCCGTCTCTCTTGACAGCCCCACCCATACCTGGTTCTGTTCAGCCATCCGCGAAGCGCTGAAAGCAACATAGGCCACCCCGATAAACAGAAGTATCACGGCCAGCTGCACATACGGATATACCCTCAGCTGACGCAGGAGCGTGCTCTCACGGTAATACAGATGGTTGACAATGCCGTTGGGCAGCTCAATGGAGATGGGGTCATTGCGTTTTGCCATTCGTTTCAGTTCGCGGACCATTGCCAGGGTGTCAGTTGCAAGCGCTGCCGGCAGGTTTCTCTGTGAGATGATGCTCTCCTCTTCGTCTGTGAGTATAACCGGTACTGTGGTGTTATCTTCTATGATGCTGAACAGGAATTCGAAATCGTCAGAAGTAACCAGCCTGCGCGTGGCCTCCGCCCATTGCTCCGCCTTCTTGCGCTCCTCCTGCTTGAGCCTGTGCACCAGGTCATGGGTATAGATGAGTGACCCGAGGCCGATCACCACCGCAAATATCAGAAGCAATACCTTCCAGAGAAGTCTTTTCCGGTAGATGTTCATGGGCTATCTTTTCTTTTTGAGAAGGATTTTAATCGGGCTCTCCTTAACCTCTTCCTTCTGTGGTTCAGTTGCAGCAGGCTGCTCCTTTCCCTCTTCCCAGGTTATGCTGAATTTCGGCTTGCTCTCTGCCGGGGTTGTCCGGGTTGTGTCTGCCGAGTACCAGCCGTACTCCTCGTTGAGTATTCCCTTCAGCGTCTGCTTCTCGGCAGCAATGTCATTCTTTATATTGTCCTGTGCCTGTCCGAAGTCATAACCCACACTGGTTTTGCCATTTACGCATTCTATCTTCAGCGGCACTGTTGCCTTGCCGCTGCCGTCTACCTTCACCTGCCCGAATGAACTGACGTTACGGTTGCGCTCCCTTGCCTTCCGGCTCATTACCTCTGAAAGAAGTAGCCGGACATGATAAATGTAATCACCTTCAAACCCGTGTGTTCCGTAGACGGTGAAATTTACAGCCGAAGAGTTTATCAGCATTTTCGGAATGGAAACGGTTCCGTTATTAATGAAAATGTCATTTTCCATTTTCGAGAAACTGATATTCTTCAGTTCGTCGAGATCAAGATATGCCGAAAGGCTTTCCGCCGGGGCGAAGCTGATCAGCTTTCCGTCACTGATGACAAGATGTGCCTCGGCCACTATCGCCTTGCGGAAGAACCTGTAATTGCCGTCGAGGGGGGACAGCATGGTCACATTGCCCGTCAGCCTCCCGCGGAGGTTGTCGCTCACAATGAAGTTCTGTCCGAAGTTATTGAAGGAGGTAAATGCCTGGTTAATATCAACATTTTTAACATCAAGGCTGGCCTTGGTAATGAATCCGCCATCCTGTTGCCTGCCAAGCATCAGTTCTCCCTCAAGCACCCCTTCAAGTCCGCTGGCGTATACTTCGTCAAAGGTTATCACATAAGGCCTGTATGTTAATCTGCTGCTGAAGTTGGCGGCCCTGAAGTTATTGAATATCAGACTGTCAGCTTTTAGAAGTATATTTGCACTGACGTCCGCCGGATAAATATCAGCCGGTTTGCCGGTGCTGTCAGGCTGCTTACTTTTTGCAGGCACCAGCGCAGCAGTGACCAGCCTGTCAACATGAACATCACCGTTTATATCAAGGTTCTGACCTCCGCCGGCCAGCCACGGGAAGAAGTTTTTCATGGCTGCATTGACGGTAAAGCGCTGGTCCAGGAAAGTAAAGGAAAGGTTATCGGCAATCAGGTCATTTTTTACCGACAGCGAGCCGTTGACATCTTTGAGGGCAAGCCCGCGCCTGGCCAGCGTTGCCCCGAACTCTCTGAAGGAAAGTGAGATATCCGGGCTCAGGTACGCAAGAGCCGTGGCCGGAAGTATGCTGTCGGGAAGCGTTCCGGAAAGCCTTATACTCCCTGAAAGTGTACCTGTCTGGTCTTTAATGTATCCCGATCTGAAAATCTTGTCGAGGTCGTCAAAGTCAAGGTCACCGTCAAGATTAAGGGTTATATGGGGTCTTCGGAGGTTGTTCATCATAAATGAGCCCTTCACCGATGCGGAGCCGTACCTGGCGGTGAGTTTGTCAACGGTGAACCGGAATGTCTCGGCTGAGTTGTGGTCGCCGTTGGTGAGCGCCCCGCTGAACTCCAGGTTATTGACCCTGAAGCCTGTGGAGGAGTGGCTCATCCTTCCTCCTTCGAGTCCGTAGGTGAGGTCTATGTGAGGTTTGCCGGCATCGCCGTAAGGGCCTGTGATACTGCACTTCAGGTCAATGATGCCTGAGGGGGAAAAGTTACCGGTGACGGTTTTCCATCTGTCAGGCAGCCTTGAGATTACCGATGCAATGCTGATTTTCCTGCCTTCAATGATGAGGTTGAGGGTTGAAGATGAGTAGTTGACGTTCCCGGTGATGTCGAACCTCAGGTCGGCTATGCTGAGTGCTCCCTTTGCCACTGAAAGGGAGTTTGCCGACTTGCGGAGTTTGATGCCCGCCTCCACCGGGATGTCTCTTATTGTTGTTCCTTCCAGGTTTATGGAATCAATCCCTGCGTTAAGAGCAGTGCTGAGGTATATGCCTGTTCTGAACAGTTCCCCGCCGAGGGTTGCCGCCCCTATTCTCCCTGCCATGCGCATTCCAGAGCTCATGTCATTGTACACTGCCCTGAAGTCAACCGCGCTGATGTTCTTCAGCCTGACATTCTTGCCATCTCCATTCTTTTCAGAGAAGACCTCGTAATTGATGTCGCCCCTCCGGTCAGTCAGCAGGTTAACCTCACCGTTTCTTGCAGTGATCGACTTAACTGCCACCGTGCCGGTAAGAAGTGACGGCATCGAAACCGTCAGTGACAGCGAGGAGGCGTAGAGAAGTGTGTCATTATCCTCATGCCTCAGCTGTTTCTTGTCGTAGAACGGGGAGGGTTCAACCAGGAGATCACTGAACCTGACGGTAATATTGGGGAATGATTCGAAGATTGTAATGTGAAGGTTGCCATACGAAATCTTCGTATTGACGCTCTCATTGACCTTCCTGATAAGGGATTCTGTCAGGTGCTCCTGCCGCAGCAGGGCATATAATCCCGGTACCAGGATGAGCAGCAGCAGCAACCCGGCGGCAATCAGCGCTATTTTCCGGAACAGTCTCATGGCACCTGGCGGCGCAGATGATTATCTTTTGCTTATTTTCAGCAGGAAGGAGAGGTCACTTCCGGGCTTCACCTCCCGGGGTTCACTTCCGTACCTGAAGACACGCGCATTTCTGGGTCCGATAAGCGACAGATTTTTACCTTCCAGGAGGAACATTGTTCCTTCGCGAAGCCCTGCAACATACAACTCTCTGTTTACCTCAATGAACTCCTGTATCCTCTGCTCGCGGGTTTCGCCGGCATGACCGGCAGGATTGGCATCGAGGTAATGGGGATTGATCTGAAACGGGATCAGCCCGAAAGCCCTGAAGGATGATGGTGCGGTGACGGGCATGTCATTGGTGGTCATTATTGTGGGGCAGGTCACATTCGAGCCTGCGCTCCATCCGATGTACGGTGTGCCCGACAGGACCTTCTTCCTGACCGGGGCAATCAGCTTATTGTCTCTCAGGCATTTCAGCAGCATCCAAGTATTTCCTCCGCCTGCTACAATAGCCGGTGCATCCATGATTGCCTTAACCGGATCCCTGAAATGATGGATCGAGACCACGTCATGCCCTACCTCGTTGAAACGGTTCCTTACCTTCTGTTCATACTCGTCATATGAAAATGTCACTGCGGCATATGGGATGAACAGGGCCTTGACCTTCCTGCTCCCCAGGAAATCCCTGATATTGTTTTTCGGGTAATCGAGATATGCCTCTCCGGCATTGGTTGAATTGCTGATAAGAAGTAGTCTCATTTTTGTCTCGTTATTACTTTTTTAAGGGGCGGTATGCTGATCCACCGCCCTATGTATCAACGCTCCAAACTTACATAAAATCACCCGATTTTGTACAGCCGGCGAAAGGAGAGCTTCCGGTTTAACTAAATAACAACAGAAAAGGGGACATCTGTCCGATGCCCCCCTGATTCAGAAGTTCAGTTGTATGCTGTTAGTCGTTGATCGTCAGCGCAATGCCTATCTCGAACGGGTAGAGTTCGGGTCCCTTTCCCTTTTCGAACATAGGCGACAGATAGCAGGTGCCGTACACCTGGACCATCTCGTATCCCGCCCTGGCGGTCACTCCGTACCTCAGCACATTGAGGTTGAAGTCGTCATGATTCTTGTCTTTCTGCTTCCCGTCGTTGTAATAGACAACCTTTGTATGCGAGCCAAGCTTCACGGCTCCGATCACGCCGGCGCCCAGGTTGATTGTGCTTCCGTGCGATACCGGTATCTGCACTTCAAGTATTACCGGCAGGATCCCGTAAATCGTTGCAAGCTTGCTCTTTTCGTACCTGACCGGCTCTGCCGGGAAGAACGGGGAGACAATTCCTTCTCCGTCAACTACAATTGAGTTGTTGCCGTCAAAGCGGTAGTTGTTAAAGTTGATGCCAAGGGCTGTGACCAGTCCGAAATGGCGGGTAAAACCCAGGCTGACAGGGGGAGAAACAATATTAAAGCTGGTTGATTTTGCGGTGTTGAGATCAAGGTAGCCATCCATGGGCACATCATTGTTCAGCCAGGTTGCAGTGGAGAAATTGTTGTAACCGATTTCGATGCCACCAAGATGGCCGTCAAAGCTCTTTCCCGGCCTGCCGGTCGCTTCTTCGTTCCAGTATTCATCATCATCAAAGTCAATTTCTGTGCTGTCACCGTCCTCAAAGATCCTTACACCCTTTTTACCGATCCGGATAACGGTCTCGTCACCCGTGTCCTTAATGGTCACAATATCGCCGATCCTTACGGTTGATGTGTCGCCTTCATCGTCGCTGACAACCACGGCGATCTCTTCACCTTCTGCCCTGATCGCTGCCAGTGTGTCCTCTGCTGCGACGATCAGCGTGTCTTCCGCGGCTGCAACCAGCGTATCCGGAATTGTGACTTGTTTTGTCTGCTGCTCAAGCTGTTCAAGCTCCTTCAGCTTCTGCTCCTTCTCCTGTGCCAGGGCCGGGAGGAGCATTGAAACGATAAGTAATGCTGAGATTAATATTCTTTTCATGGCTTTAAATAGTTTGTTGTTTAATGCCGGGACGTCTGAGGGTGCCGAAAAGTTACACTCAGGGGGTTGTTTTGTTCACAGGTTTCGTGAAAGAGAGCAGGGAAGAGCTGAAAGTGACAGCCACGGGCTCACCGCTTTTATTGCTGATACGGTCGAGTTCCATATCCCATCCGAATACGTTGTTGATGCCTGTGATACAGCCGTTTGCTATCATATAGCCGTCAATTTTTTTCTCTTTTCCGGTCACGGCGCCTGCCAGGAAGGAAATGCTGCGGAACATCCAGTTCTTCTCTTCCTGCAAAGTCATGTCGGGCTGAATATCCCTGATATTGACCGAGATGATGGCCGGTATTAATTCAGGGGCCACTGATGAGGCTGTAGCATGGCCCCGGGCAAGAGCAATGGGCTCAACCCTGACAAGTCCGGTTATCTCTGCGGGCTTTTCCATACCTTCTGCGAGATGGCCCTGCGACGCATTCTCTTCAGCAGCCGGTGTCTGTACCGGCCGTACCGGCAAGATATTGGGTTCGGGAATCCTTTCAACTGCAATTATCGGGGCGTACACCTGAATTTCTGCCACTGTCATTGCAGGTCCGTTGACGGCTCCCCTTGAGTTTATGGTTTTAAGTTTTGCCCCGGCCGGACCGTATATGATCATTATAACCATTGCTGCCACTGCAAGCAGTGTCGGAATCACGGAGCGGCGGAATGCCGTCAGCGCCGGTGACAGCCTGACAGCTGACTTCATTCCGGGCCAGTTCTCATTGTATGGCACAAGGCGGATGCTGCGGAAACTTCCGGCACGGTCTCTTCTGTCGGTACTGGCTGTCATGACGGATTCCAGTTCTTCCACGGCCTCTCCTGAGAGAGCCCCTTCAGCCCATGCTGCAGCCATCAGGTCAAACTGCTCATCGGTCAGTTCCGCAGGCCTGCGGAAAAGCCTGCGGCCCGATGGCATCCTGTCATCAGGCGGCGTCAGTCGCGGGAAATCCATATCTTCCGTTATTGCCATACCGATGTCTTTACAAGATAGTTTCTCAGAGCCACACGTCCCCTGAAAATATAGGTCTTGACCTGTGCCTCAGATAAGCCGGTTATTTCACCAATCTCCCTGTAGTTGTATCCTTCGTAGTCGCGCAGCAGTATTACCGACCGCTGGACTGCCGGCAGCTTTTCCAGTGCCCTGTGCAGCACCTCGTTCAGGTCGTTGCCATTTTCTTCCGTGTAGAGTGTGCTGTCATCGTAATATTCAACATCCACAAGCCTGGAGTCTTTTCTTATCACGTCAATCATCCTGTTGTAGGCTGTAGAGAAGAGCCATGACTTCACGGCGCCGTACTCGATCTCAGTGACGCAGCGCCACAGCTTCTCGTACGTATCCTGCACGATATCGTCAGCCCTGTGGCTGTCCTTTATGCTGCGGAGGATGAAACGGAAGACGTGGTCTCCGAACTCCCTGACGGCGTTATTGTACTCCTTTACGGTCATTCAGGTCAATGCACTGACACCCTAAAGACGGCCGAAACACCCCGAATGTTACAGATACCTGCATAAAAAATTGGTAACGCCGGGTCCGAGACCCGGCGCGCGGCAATATGTATGGATATATGCATATGATGCAGATAACGCCGGGTCTGAGACCCGGCGCTACGTCATATTATTGCAGATATCTGCCTGGCAGGCAGTTATTTGGGTTGGTACACCCTGACCCAATCAACCTCCATGGAGGAGATTCCGCCGATTGGTTTGTCAACGCCTCCGGCCAGGTTGATAAACATCGGTTCCTGGGGCACGCCGGTGGTCTGGCGCATCACCTCGACGCCGTTGATCTTCCATACCATGGCGTTTGGCGTCCAATCGAGGGTGTAGATGTAGAAATCAGAAAGATACCTTGATCCGATGCTCTTCCTGTAATGGCTTCCCGGCGAGGTGAAAAGGTCAAACCAGACCTTTCCGCTGCCCGACCTGCAGACGTCAACATGCGGTGTGATGCGGTCACCGATCAGCCAGAATGCGTTACGGACATTCGGATCAGTGAGTTTGATCTTGGCTGTGAAGGTGCCGTACTTCTGCCTGAACGAGGCGCCGGTGTTGACAATGCCGGACGTGAAATTGAAGTCTTTTGTGTAAAAACCCCTTGCCGGGTCCCATGCCTTGCCGTTTATCTTTTGCGGCTTGGTTATAATGCGAAGCACGCTGTGACGTACCTCTACATTATCAGAGGGGGTATAACTATGAAGATCAGTGGATATGCTGTAGCTGTCGTGCAGCAGCTTATCGCCCGGATAATACCTGTTTGTCCACCTGGTGCTGTCGGGTGCAGTGCCGTCGAACTCGTCGCTGAAGGTAAGCTCCCTGTTTTTAAGCATGTCAAACTTGTTTGAATCCTTAACACTGAAGTACCACTTGATTTCGGGTGAATTCTTCAGGGTTTCGTATTCCTTAAGTTCTCTGAACATCTCGCTCTTTTCGAAACGGCGCTTGTCAAGAAGATATTCCTTCCTTTCGTGAAATTCTTTAGTCTTAAGATATTCCTGGAGTTCATAATACCTCTTCAGCCGTGCGGAATCCTTTACCTGGACCCAATTGTGATAATCCTTTGACTCACGGAACTTGTAGAAGTTAACAATGTCAGTGGCACTCTTCTTTGTTTTAAGTTCCTGGAGCTTCTGGTATTCGGGAGTGTCTTTGAAAGTGACCGGCTTCATGTTCTTTTTCAGCAGAAAAGCCGCGGAAGTAACCAATGCCTGCAGTTCGGTGAACCTCTTCACCTTTTCGGGATTCAGGTTCTTTTTCACCTCCCTGTCGCCCTTCAGTTTCTTGAATTCCAACCATTTGCCATACTCTTCGGTATCCCTGAAGGTAACGGGCTTCATCCTTTCCTTCTGTTTGAACTCAGGCGATTGCACAAAGAGCTGAAGGTCTTCGATCTCCTTAATCCTTGCCGAGCCGTCGAGCGACAGAAAATTCTTCAGGAGGGCGTTTCCTTCGGTCTTAAAATAGGAAACAATGTCTTTTGCCTTCTGCAAGCCCAGGAATTCTGCCTCCCGGGCGTGCTCCTCAGAGCCTTTGTATGTGAGTGATTCTATCTCCTTTCTCTTCTGTTTAAAACCGGCTGAGTTGACGCTTTCATGAAGACGTGTGTATTTTGCCAGGCCTTCCGAGCCGGCAAAGGCAATCATCTTTTCATACTCGGCAATCAGAGCCTTCTCTTCCTGTTCGATCTTGGAGGTTGAGGGGATCATCCCCAGCATCAGCTTTAAGGTTGACATTGCAGGTTACTTTTTGGTATGGTACGGTTAAAGTTAAAAATCTTTCAAACAATATAAACGGCATCGGCCAATTATTTGTTAATTAGGCACTAACAAACAAAATGGACCGTTTTCCGGCAATTAGTTTATTATCAACAGAATAAAAACGGATGAAAAAGCTCATTATTGTTACACTCATTATAATGCTGGCTTCCTGTGCCACGGTGAAGCAGACATCTTATCCGGCGGAGGACCGTTCCGCACCGTCTGCCGGGAACCTTGCCGCCGAGGATTCGCAGGATGATCAGGACAACCTGATATTGGCAACTCTCTGGTTTCAGAAATCGGCCGAGATGAGGGCGCTTTTCTACCAATGCTTCCGGAATGCGGAGGTTGCCCTGAGGGAAAACCTTGAAATGCATAATGAGGGAAAACCCGCGGCAGACTCTTCCATACCGGCAGACTCAGGCCAGCCAGGATCTGAAAAACCGGCAGCAGTGGTCCTTGACATTGACGAGACCCTGCTCGACAACTCACCGTACCAGGGATGGCAGGTTTTACGGAAGAAGGCATTCAACAATGACGACTGGTTCAGGTGGGTGGAGCTCGCCCGCGCCAGGCCGCTGCCGGGTGCGGTGGAGTTCACCAGGTACGCCGATTCCCTGGGCGTTGAGGTTTTCTATGTATCCAACAGAACCGTGGGGGAGATGGGGCCGACCATTTCAAATATGGCAGCGTGGGGATTTGCCAATGCTGACAGCACACACATGCTGCTGAAGGAAACCGTCTCCTCAAAGGTGGAGAGGCGGGCGCTTATCGAAAAGGATTATGAGATTTTACTTCTGGTAGGTGATAACCTGGCCGACCTCAGCGGCATCTATGAGAAACGGGGTCCTGACCACGGCTTTGGGGCTGTTGATGCAGACCGCCGGCTCTTCGGCACAAGATACATCGTGCTTCCCAATCCCATGTACGGCAACTGGCTCAATGACCTTCTGCGGTCAGCTCCCGGCAGCACAGAGCGGGAGAAGTTGCTGAACATGCTCGAGGGGTTCTGAGAGCACTCCTGCATTTCTAAATATTAGCGAATCTCCCCGGAATATTATTGTTGTTTAAAAACATCAATATCGATGTCATAATGTTTTTTTATAACCACAATTAATATATATTTGTGTTTTATTATCAAAACAATTATGGAATCAATTCTTGAGCTCTCTGAGTCCAGAGTGACAAACATTTTCGCAAAACAGGCCCGATATCTAATGAACCAAATACCCGGGGACCAGAGACTTGTGTTGGTTCGTGGCTCAAGAGGGACGGGCAAAACCACACTGTTGCTTCAATTTCTGAGGTCTCTTGGACTTCCCTCTTCCAGGGCTGCGTTTATAAGCCTGGATGACATTTTTTTCAGTCGGCACCCGGCCGAGGATTTTACTGATTGGTTTGTTAAAAGAGGGGGAGAATACCTTTTTATTGACGAAGTGCACAGAAATTCTCACTGGTCTTTATTAGTCAAATCACTGTATGACCGTTATCCGAATCTGAAACTGCTTATTTCAGGATCTTCAGCGCTGCAGATGGAGAAAGGAGAAACAGATCTCAGCAGGAGGATGCTTACCTTAAATTTGAATGAACTTTCCCTGAGGGAATTCATCTCGATGAAATATGATATTGATCTTCCTGCAATATCAATAGATGAATTGTTGATTGATCACGAAAGAATAGCCAGAGAGGTATTATCATATGTAAAACCACTGATGATTTTTGATGAGTATCTGAAATACGGAGCATATCCTTATTTCCTGGAAGGAATCCGATATTACCATGAGCGGCTCTCAAATACGGTCAGTGCGGTTCTGGACTCTGATCTTCCTGCAGTTTCAGGTATTACATATGGCACCATTCTTAAGATCAGGAAACTTCTGTCAGTTCTTGCAGAAGCAGTTCCGTTCACGCCTAATATCAATGAACTCAGTGGCAGGGTAGAAATATCACGTGACCTCTTGTACAGGTATCTTCACCTCCTCGAACAGGCAGGGCTGATATATCAGTTGAGGAGAGATTCAAGGGGTATCAGCATTATGTCGAAGCCAGAGAAAATTTACCTGCATAATACCAATCTTTCACAAGCGCTTACACTCCATAGGCCCGACAAAGGATCTGAGCGCGAAACCTTTTTCTTGAACCAGGTGTCTGCCAGGTACACAGTCAATTACCCTGACGAAGGGGACTTTATTGTAGACGGTAAGTACACAGTTGAAGTAGGGGGAAGGAAGAAATCCGGCAAACAAATAGCAAAAGCTGAAAACGCTATTGTTGTAAAAGATGATATTGAATATGGATCAGGCAATATAATTCCGCTCTGGCTCTTTGGATTTTTGTATTGAAATGCTGATTGAAACCTAAAATCTTCTTACGGGATAATCCCTTTTTACGATACGACTATAAAAATAGACGAAAAATTATTAATAAACTTGCCCGTCTATAAATATAGTCGTATATTTGTGGTGAAGGATTGATAGAAAAGAAGTGTCCGGAAACGGGCATGGCGTTGCTTTTGTACAACTTACTACTATGGGTTCCCAATGAGAGGAGTGGCGATATTTATTTCAGTCCTTGTCTTACTGACAAGCTGTAAAGATGGAAAGGATTACTCTCCTGAGATTGATTTTGGAGGAGTGGCGTATGTCAAAGTCATTGTTCAGGATGACCTTGATTCCGTCAGGATGGATATCAATCATGGCAGCTACTATCCTATACAATCGTGCCTGATCCACAGATTTACTCTGACTGAAAGAAGAGTCTGCGAAGCAAGTTACAGTATTACAAGGCCTGAGCTGGTCTGGTTTGAGTTCAGAGATACGGTTTTTACCTCTTACATGAGGCCTGGCGACACACTGGTTGCCAGGGTAGGTCTTGACGAAGCAGGAGATGACAACAGAAAGATCTCTTTTCAGATGGATGATCCCATATTTGCTTTCCTGCAAAATGAGAGAAGTGAGTTTGGCTGTTTTTATACCCAGAGCCCGCTTGCTATCATGGCTTTCAATACTCAACCGGAAACAGAAAGGCAGTTTGAGGATGCGATAAAAAAGATAGACCAGGCCAGGCAGGAGAGGCTGAAATTCCTCGAAAAAAACTGGGATATACTTCCTGAATGGTTTTGTGATCTTTATGAAAATGAAATCTCCTATTTTTCAGAAAACATGAAGTTCTATCAATACTACTATCTTAAAAACCGGAACCTGGGAAGCATTCTTATGCCGTGCGATGTAAAGATTTATAACCCTGAGGCTGTCTTGTCTCCTTTATACTGGCGGTTTATATCCGACTATTTTTTATTGTCTGATTCCGTTGATTACCGTCTGATTGGTCCGCCTCGGCTGATGGCGTATTACAGTAAGGCGAGTCATAATATCAATTCGCTCCTGAAAGGAAAGATACTTGAATATTTCAATGCATATTTTTTATATGATTTGTATTATGGGGCTGACACCAGGAAGGAACTTCAACTGGTCGATTCGTTCAGGATTGCGACAGACTTCAGGCTGACATCACTGCAGGAAAGCTACATCGATGACAGAAAATCACAGAGTCTTAAGAAGATCGAAAAACTTGAAGATGAAAACAGACTGAAACCAGGCTCAGAAGCCCCCTATTTTTATCTTAAAGATTCCGCAGGGGTTTTTCATACATTGTCAGATTACCGGGGCAGATTGATTTACCTGCATTTCTGGGCTACCTGGTGCGGACCATGCCTTGAGGAGATACCTTCACTGAACAAACTGGCAGAAAACCTTTCCGGCAAGCCGATAGAGATTATTAATATCTGTCTTGATGATGAATACGAAAAATGGGAGACAATAATTGAAAATGAAAAGCTCAAAGGGATAAACCTTATCTGTGTCGGGAGCTGGGCTGCTGACCTTCAGGAAAAATACTCCGTAAGAGGAATACCTCACTATGCAATTATTGATACCGACGGATTAATAATTTCAGAGAATTGCGAGCGTCCCGATAAAGTGTATGAGCGATTGTTAACATTAATTCAGCAATAATTTTTATTAAAAAAAAGACGATACAATGCAACTTACCAGGGCTGAAGAGCAGATAATGCAGATCTTATGGGATCTGGAGGAGGGAGTGGTGAAGGATATCAGGGAGAAATTTGATGATCCGAAGCCGGCGAGAAATACAATTTCCACGGTGTTGAAGGTGCTGGAGAAAAAAGGTTATGTGGACCACCGGGCCTATGCGAATGTTTTTCTGTATTATCCCCTGGTATCCAAGCGTGAGTATTCAAAGAACCAGCTGTTCGGGCTGCTCGAGGGGTACTTCAACAATTCATTCCCGGCAATGACTTCGTTCTTTGCCAGGGAGAAGAATCTTTCGGTGAAGGATCTCGACAGGATACTCGAGGAGGCCCGTGAAGAGCTTGACGATGATCAACAGGAATAAGATATGGAACAGGTTGCGCTCTACCTGCTGAAATCGGCCGCCTGGCTGGCTGGATTTACGCTGTTATACCTCCTCTTTCTCAGGAGGGAGAGGTTTTTCATGCTTAAGAGAGTCTACCTTATGACAGGAGTGGTTCTCTCAATCCTTCTTCCGCTGGTAACACTGCATTACAGGGTTGATCTTCCTGCCCCGCTGATCCAGGATACGCAGGGGATGGCATCGGTTTTTCCTTCACCGGCGGCAGCATCAGCGGAGGTTACAGAAAATGCAGATCCGCTGAAGTGGTTCATGTTATTCTATGCTGCCGGAATACTTTTCCTGCTGGTCCGGACGCTGAAGTACCTCTTTTCAGTCTACCGCACCGTCAGAATCGGACCGGTAAACAGGGAAGGTGATGCACTGCTTGTAAGAACAGAAAAATATACCTCCGCTTTCTCATTTTTCAATTATGTCTTTATCAATCCTTCACTGAGCGGGCGTGAGGTCCGGGAGATCCTTAACCATGAGATGGTGCACCTCAGGCAGAAACACTGGTTCGATCTCCTGCTTGTTGAAGTGATGAGCCTGATGCAATGGGTGAATCCATTTGCATGGATCTGTTCGGCGCTTGTCAGGCAGAATCATGAGCATCTTGCCGATGAGGAGGCGCTGCAGCGCTCTTCTGATCCGGCAGGTTACAGGGCAACGCTTCTCAACCAGGTATTCAGCGCCAGGCTGATAAGCCTATCCAATTCGTTCAACTTTTCATTTAACACAAACAGGTTTGAAATGATGAAAAAGAAAAATTATTCTCCCTGCAGGAAGCTAAAACTGCTTCTTGTACTGCCACTGACGGCTCTAATGATGTACGCATTTGCTGACCCGGTTTATACCTATTCAGGCAAAAGTGACAGTCAGACGGCAGGTATGATAAAGGATATTCACGGGACCGTGGTCAAAGAGGACGGCACCCCTCTACCGGGTGTCACTGTCAATGTGTCGGGAACTCCGCTGAGCGTGACAACTGACGAATCAGGGAAGTTCTATTTCAGTGACCTGCCCGGATATGCTGCTCTGATATTCACAGCCAGTGGCTATGAGCCCGTATCCATAACTGCAGAATCGGCGCGCGGGATATCAGTCACGATGAAGGCCAATCCGCTCTTCACAACACGTAGTCCTTCATCGGGTGCCGAAATTGTTGTTATTGACGGAATTGTGTCAGACTTGTCTCTGGAAGAGGTGACGAAGAGGCTGGGCAAGGATTTTGGCAAGTATACCTATCTGATGCCTGAGGCTGCAAAGGCAAAATATGGTGAAAAGGGAGCAAAAGGTGCTTTCGAGGTGATCTCCAGAAGCAAGGCAAAGGAGTCCGGCCTGAACTTGCCTTACCCGCGCAAGGTTGAGACGGATTTTCCCACCTTCAGGGGTGAGAGTTACCTGGCATTTGCCGACTGGGTAGCAGAAAAGGCAAATTATCCGCAGGAGGCTGCAGCCAAAAACATCAGCGGATGGGCAAGGATGACTTATACAGTAGAAACAGACGGCTCCGTCTCACAGGTAAAGCCGTCATCCGACACTGACCCGCTCTTTGCCGCTGAACTTACCAGGGTAATGGAATCTTCACCCCGCTGGAAAAGCCCTGCAAATAAAGATGCCAATGAACCGTTCACCTCGGAAATACTGATCAGGTTCGAACTGCCCGGGACAGTCAGCAACGGAATCGTTTATATCATGGTTGATGAGATGCCGAAGTTTCCGGGCGGTGATGCTGCGCTGTTTGAATTTCTGTATAAAACAATCCAATATCCGGCACAGGCTAAAGACAATGGTATTCATGGGAAGGTCATTCTCCGGTTTATTGTCACCTCTGAAGGCAATGTTGAGAATGTCACCGTGGCCAGGGACGTCGATCCCCTGCTAGACAACGAAGCGGTGAGGGTAATGCGCCTCTGCCCCAAATGGGAACCAGGCAAAATGAAAGGTAAACCGGTTAATATATACTACTCCGTTCCTATCAGTTTTGCCCTGAAATAGAGCAAAATGAACATCGGGAGATCTGACGCGTCTGCAATAAACTTATCCGGGAGGGATTATCTCTCCCGGATTTTTTTCGGGCCGGCGCCGGAGGTGGGGGAGGTCAGATTATCATGTGCTACAATCCTTTATCCCCTACGGGGAAGATCGCAAATCACAAATCTCAAATCGCACATCTGCAATGCTTTATGCCTGCGGGGATGATCATCAATCGCAAATCGCACATCTGTAATGCTTTAAGCCTACAGGGATGATCATCAATCTCAAATCGCACATCTCAAATCGCACATCTGCAATGCTTTGCCCCTCGCAGGGCATATTTTTGAAAAAAAATTTGCAAATCATAAAATTCCGCTTTATCTTTGACCGACCGTTCAATCAAAGACGGTTTTTTAAAGGGGATTTTGTTGAATGAACGTTTAATCAAAAATCATGTCACCAAGATCATCTGCACAGTTCGAGGAGATGAGGGAGGAGAAAAAGGCCCTCATTATGAATACGGCACTGGAGCACTTCTCTGACTACGGGTTCCATGCAACCACCATCAGTCACATAGCCAAACATGCCGGCATCTCCAAGGGACTGATGTACAATTATTTCAAAAGCAAGGAGGAACTCCTGGCTGCAATCATCAACCGGTCGCTCGATGAGATCTACCGCAGCTTCAACCCTGACCGCGACAGTACCCTCACACCCGACGAATTCGAAAATTTCATAAGAAGAATCTTTGCCATCTTCCGTGAGAACAGGCAATTCTGGAAACTGATTTACAGGGTAATGCTTCAGAGAGGAGTATATGAACATCTTTCCGATGATCCGGACGCAACCTTCACCGTGGGAGGTATCCCGCTAATGGAATATTCAGCCTATATGGCGAAACTGATGTCCGATTATTTCATAAGGAAAAAGGAAACCGAAGGGCCTGACTTTGATCCGGTAACCGAGATGCTGATGTTCTCAAACACACTGAAGGGATTTGCATTGACCTATATATTTGCCCCCGGACAGTATCCGGATGAATATTTTGAAAAAATGGTCGAAACTTTAATCAGGAAATACAGATGAAAGGAATACCCGGACAGACTGCAGCTTCATTATTTGTTCTCATCATGCTTACGGCAGTATCCCTCCCGGCAGCATCGCAACTGCTGTCGGCAAAGGAGATCGTTACAAAGGCTGACGAAAAATTCAATGGCGAAAAGTCAGGTTTCAGCGTAATGAGCATGACCATCGTTCGGCCCACCTGGCAGAGGACGGTGGAGTTCAAATCATGGTCGCTGGGTGATGACTATGCCCTGACTCTCATCACTGCGCCGGCCAGGGAAAAGGGGCAGACCTTCCTCAAACGGCTTACCGAGATGTGGAGCTGGAACCCGGCCATCAGCAGGCTGATCAAACTTCCTCCGTCAATGATGTCGCAGGGCTGGATGGGGTCAGACTATACAAATGATGACATACTCAGGGAATCATCAGTTGTAAATGATTATGATCATTCCCTTGAAGGGGAAGAGGTTGTTGATGGCCGGTTATGCCACAAAATCAGGCTGACGGCCAGGGAGGATGCCGGGGTTCTATGGAGCCACCAGATGTGGTGGGTGGACAGGAAGGACTTCATCGTTCTTAAAGCCGAACTTTATGATGAGGACGGTTATCTTGTCAGGACTGAACGCGGGATGGATCTTAAGACCATGGACGGCAGGCTGATTCCGACAACCATCGAATTGGTTCCGGCAGAGCAGGAAGGCCATAAGACCATCCTGAAAATCACGGAGATCAGGTTTAATATCTCTGTTGAAGAAAGCTTTTTCTCACAGCAGAATATGAGAACCATAAGATAGTGCCCGGTTAATGAAAGGATTACCGTCATGAAAGACCGTCAGCTCGCCTGGAGAAATCTCTGGCGAAACAGAAAGAGAACCCTCATCACTGCCGCATCGGTATTTTTTGCAATCTTTTTTGCACTGATCATGAGATCATTCCAGCTGGGCACCTATGACAAGATGTACAGTGATGTCATCCGGTCATACTCCGGTTACCTGCAGCTGCAGCATCCCTCATACCTTGATGAACCCGGCCTTGACAACGGGCTAATCCTTGATCCTGAACTGACCAGAAAATTGGAGCAGGATCCGAACGTTGAGGCCGTTGTGCCTCGTATAGAGTCATTTGCACTGGCTGCAGCCGGAAACCGCACGCAGGGAGTGATGGTGATAGGGGTTGAACCCGAACGTGAGAGCAAGGCTCTTAACATAAGAAACAGGATTGTGCGTTACAAGCTTACTCCCGGAGCTGTCGAGGCGCTTAAGGGCGAAGAGCTGCCGGGCAGGCTTGCAAAGAATACGGAACTGTTTGCCGGAGAAGCGTTCACCGAGGCGGAAGACCTCATGTCAGTTCTTGGAATAAGCAAAAAGGACAGTGCCGGACTGCTTCCCCTGCTGCGGAACCACACCTCATTTCCCGGCAGTTATCTGTCTGCCGGTGAGTCTGGTTATGCCATTATCGGGAACGGTCTTTCCGACTACCTGGAGGCCGTCCCGGGAGACACCATCGTCCTGATCGGGCAGGGGTATCACGGTACCTCAGCGGCAGGACTCTATGTTGTAAAAGGGGTGGTAAGCATGCCCAATCCGGAAATTGACAACAGGTTTGTATGCCTGACACTCGATGATGCACGCTGGCTGTACGGGGCGCCGGACATGGCCACATCAGCCATCATAGCAATAAAGGATGGAAGTGATAAGGTACTCACTGCCACCCAGCAAAGGCTTGGCGCCGTTACCGGCGAAGACCTTGCGGTCCGCAACTGGAAAGAGATGAACGCCCTTCTGTTAAACCAGATGGAAGCTGATAACCGCAGCGGAGCCATTATGATCGGGATACTCTACCTCGTCATTGCCTTCGGTGTTTTCGGAACAGTGCTTATGATGATGGCCGAAAGGAGAAGGGAATTCGGAATGCTTGTGTCAATCGGGATGCGCAAGGGCAGACTGGCAGGCATTGTCGGCCTGGAGATGCTGTTGATGGGAGTTATCGGAGTCATTGCCGGCGTTATCGCCTCTTTACCCATAGTTTTTCTGGGCCATTTAAGGCCGCTCAGATTCACGGGCGAGATGGCACGCATGTACGAAGACTATGGCTTTGAGCCGGTCATGCCGATGCTTCTGCCTGACACATACTACCTCTGGCAGGTGGTGGTAGTTCTCCTTATCCTTGCCGTTGCCATAGCCTTCAGCATCCGGAAAATCTTTAAACTGAATGTAATCAACGCTCTCAGAGCCTAACTGCACACAGCATGATCACATCAATAGCCTGGAAGAACGTCTGGAGGAACAGGACGAGGAGCCTGACCGTAATAGCCGCGGTGACAGTGGGCGTATTTGCCAGCGTCTTCGCCCTGGCTGCGATAAACAGCTCCATTGTTCAGAGGATTGACTCCGCAGTCAACGAGGAGCTCTCCCATATCCAGGTAAACACTAAGGAATTCCGCAGCAGCAGCGACATCCTGAATATTATATCCGAGCCTGATAAGGTTGCGGAAACCCTCCGTAAAACACCCGGGGTGACTGATGTAACCGGCAGAATAATTGTCAGAGGTATTGCTTCCGCCCCTTCTGGCAGCGCCGGGGTGGAAATCACCGGCATTGACATTGAAAAGGAGAAGCAGATGTTCACCCTCTCCGGGAAACTGATTCCCGGAACCGGAAGTTATTTTGGCGCCGACACGAAGCTGAACAGTGCCTTCATTGGTGAAAAGCTGGCACGGGAGCTTCAGATCATCAGGTATATCCTTACGGCAGAATCACTTACAGCCCTGGTGGATAAGGGAGTACCCTCAGCCGTCACAGACAGGCTGAAACCGCTTGAAGGTCAGCGGTTCACTACGGAAAAGAAGCTGACGGAGGCCTATTACAGGCTGCTCACCCCGAAGGAAATCAAGAAGTACGGCCTTGCAATCCGTGAGGCTGCCTGGTCATACCGCGAAGGTTCCAGGGTCATCCTCTCATTTCTGGATGTGAACGGCAACCAGACCGGTGCGGCATACCGGATATGCGGCATATTCCGCACGAATAACGATTTGTTTGAGGCAACGTCAGTCTTCGTCCCTATGGAGGAGCTGCGCAGACTGACAGGCCTTGAGGACGGTGTATATCACCGTTTCATCGCCCGGCTGGAAGAGAATGACATGACTGACCGGGTGACGCCTGTGCTGAAGGAGGCTCTTCCGGGGCTGGAGGTGATGAACTGGAAGGAGATACAGGTAGACCTTGCCATGATAGCCGACTATATCAACCAGATTTATGCAATCTTCATGGTTCTTATCCTTGCCGCCCTTTCTTTCGGAATTGTCAACACAATGCTGATGGCTGTCCTGGAGCGCACCCGCGAGCTCGGCATGCTCTCCGCAGTGGGAATGAACCGCAGGCGAATCTTCCTGATGATAATGCTCGAATCAGTCTTCCTGTCTGTAGTGGGAGGATTTACCGGCATGGCTGTCAGCGGAATTGTAATCGGAATAACCAACCACACAGGCATCAACCTGGTGAAGTATTCCGAGGGACTGGAAGCCTTCGGATACTCGGCCCATCTTTACCCGACAATCGGAGCTGACTTTTTCATAATACTTACCGTGCTGATCGTTATTACCGGGATTCTCTCGGCGGTATATCCGGCACGCAAAGCGCTGCAGCTTAATCCGGTAGAGGCGTTAAGAGGAGAATAACGAATTAATAATCATAGCAATGAACGTAGTCGAGATCAATGATGTATACAAAACCTACCATGATACGGAGGTTGAAGTAAGAGCGGTTAACGGCGTCACACTCAGTTTCACAAAGGGTGATTTTGCCGTAATCGTTGGCCCTTCCGGTTCCGGAAAGACTACCCTGCTTAACCTTATCGGAGGACTTGACCAGCCCACCACAGGGGAGATCATTGTTGCGGGGCACAGGCTTTCGGAGCTGAAGCCTTCGGAGCTTATAGACTTCCGCATGGAGCACGTCGGGTTTGTCTTTCAGTCGTACAACCTGATTCCGGTCCTCACTGCCGCGGAAAACGTCGGATTCATCATGAGCCTCCAGAAGTGGCCGAAGGAGAAGCGCATGGCGCGAACCGGGGAACTGCTGGAGGCGGTGGGACTCGCTGACAGGCACAACAGCAGGCCCTCTCAGCTCTCCGGCGGCCAGCAGCAGAGGGTGGCCGTGGCCCGTGCCCTCGCACCCCGCCCCGAGTTCATCCTCGCTGACGAACCCACGGCAAACCTCGATTCAAAATCAGCGGAAACTCTCCTTGACATAATGGAAAAACTTAATCGCGAGGAGGAGATGACGTTTATCTTTTCCACACATGACGCAAGGGTGATGAAGAGGGCAAGGAGGGTCATAACCCTTGAGGACGGGAAAGTGGTATCGGATGAGAGGACAAACCACAGGGAATAACCCTGACACCGATGAACTGTATGGCATGAAACGGATTTTTCTTACAATGATTTTGGTGACGTCAGTTGCGGCTGCAGTTTATTCACAGGAGGCCGTCAGTGATGATCCCGGAGCCGGTTCCGGGAAAACTGACCGCCTCACCGCCGGAGGGTACGCGTCGTGGCTTCACACGGCCATATTTGACAAACCATCAGAGAATTGGATCAACACGGGCATGCTTCATAACCGGCTCAATTTCAAGGTTTATGCCGGCAGCAGGTTAACTTTTGCACTGGAGATAAGAAACCGGTTCGTTACCGGTGACATGGTGAGCCTTGACCCGTCATATATTGACGGACTGTCTGCCGACGCGGGCTGGGCGAACCTCTCATGGAATATCTCCTCGGGCAGTTCATATGTCCTTAACACAATGATTGACAGGGCTTATGTCGATTTCACCGCAGGGCAGCTGCAGATCAGGGCCGGGCGGCAGCGGATCAACTGGAGCCAGGCCCTTATATGGAATCCCAATGATCTGTTCAACACCTATTCATTTTTTGACTTCGACTATGTTGAGAGGCCGGGCAGCGATGCCCTGCGGTTTATCTGGTCAACCGGCCCCTCCTCCGCAGTGGAGGCGGCGGTGAAGGTCGACGGAAACAACAGGATCACCGCTGCCGCCCTCGGTCGTTTCAGCGTACTGAACACTGATATTCAGTTTCTTGCCGGGGTGACTGATGATGAATATTTCACCGCCGGAACAGGATGGTCAGGTGCCATCGGATCAGTATCCTTAAGAGGAGAGGCAACCTTATTTGCCCCTTTTGACGGCACAGGCGGCGAAAAGAGCAATTTTATCACCACCCTGGGAATTGACAAGGCATTTTCCGACAAGGTAACCGCGCTTGCGCAGGTTATGTATTCAAGCCATCCTGCAGACCTGAGCGGTTTCACGGACCTCTATGGCGGAGGCCTGACAGCCAGGCAGCTTGCATTTTCTGAATTCAGCGCCGCTGCGCAGGTGACCTTTGTGCCGCTTCCGCTGGTGAATCTGTCACTGGCAGCTATCTGGTTTCCTGACCTCGACGGTTTCTATGCAGGCCCTTCCCTGGACTTCTCGCTGGCGGAGAACGTTGACTTCTCAATACTCTGGCAGCACTTCAACAGCACTTTCGGTGAAGAGAAAACCCGGATAAACCTCGGGTTCATTCGGATAAGGTATAGTTTCTGAAAATTTCATACTTTTACGGCCAAACACCGTAAGAATGTCACTTGTCCATGAACTTGAGAAATCCGGTAACTGGTTATTCAGGAGAAGAAGCTGGCTGCCTGCAACAATTCTTGTTCCGGCTGCTGTCTATCTCTTCATTGCAAACCGAAGCGTAATTTATTTCAACTATACCTGGGAGATAGTCTGTATCCTTGTCTCGGTGGCCGGTGAACTGCTGCGCTCCTACACGGTCGGATATGTTCCCCGCAACACCTCGGGCCGGAATGTGATTGACCAGTTGGCTGACGACCTCAACACAAAGGGTATTTACTCGGTAATCCGCCATCCCCTGTATGCCGGCAACTTCCTGATGTGGCTCGGCCCGGTGCTTTTCCTGAGATCAGTGTGGTGGGTGATTGTTTTCGTTCTGGCCTACTGGCTTTATTATGAGCGTATCATCTTTGCCGAGGAGCAATACCTGCGCCGAAAGTTCGGGGAAACATATGACACATGGGCTTTCCGGGTGAAGGCTGTCCTTCCTTCGTTCAGGCATTACATAAAGTCTGACCTGCCATTCTCATTCAGGAACGTGCTCAAGCGTGAGTACAACAGCATTACAAACCTTTTTCTTGTTTTTGCTTTCCTCGATCTCTGCCGGAACATTGCTGTCACCGGCAGGATTTACCTGGAGCCGATGTACATCACACTGCTGGTTGCAGCCCTTATCTTCTGGGCTGTCATCAGGTACCTTGTAAAAAGAACGAAGTTCCTGTACGTGGAAGGCAGGTGACCTCGCGGAGCTGCGCGAAACGGGACTTCTACCTGTCCCTTGCTCCCAGGAAAAGCATAATGTAATAGATCAGGGTGGCGAGTGAGCCGAGAGCCGCTATTACATACGTATAGGCAGCCCATTTGAGAGCATCCTGAGCCTTGTCATCTGTTCCCGAGTAGGTTATGCCTGCATTTGAAAGCCATGCCAGTGCCCTCTTCGACGCGTTGATCTCAACCGGGAGGGTGATAAAGCTGAACAGTGTGGTAATGGCAAAAAGCACTATTCCTATCAGCATGATCTCGGGCCTGGAGTTGAGCAGAACAAGTCCGGCAATGAGCACCCACTGTATCCAGTTGGAGGCGAAGCTTACCACCGGGGCAAGTTTTGACCTCATCCCCAGCCATGCGTAAGACTGTGCATGCTGAAGGGCGTGGCCTGTTTCATGGGCTGCCACGGCAGCAGCTGCAACGCTGGTTCCGGAGTAAACATCGCGGCTGAGGTTAATGGTCTTTTTAAGAGGATTATAATGATCAGTCAGTTCACCGGCCACACTGTGAACGGTAACGTCTGTCACACCGCTTTCGCGAAGCATTTTTTCCGCCACATCACGGCCTGTCATGCCTGATGCTATCGGCACCTTCGAATAGGTTCTGAATTTCGACTTGAGTCTGGCGCTGACAACCCAGCTCAGTATCATGAATACTATGAATATTATCCAGTATGCACCGTTTTGCAAAAACATTGTTTCCATCAGTAAAGAACAATTTTAAGTTTCTTATTTCTTCAGCAAAACGCCTGCCATCATAAAGAAGTTCTGAAAATAGGCCATTTTGTCATGCCGAATCAGCTTATCTTTGGAGGCGATGCTGAAGAGTGCCGCAAAGATATTATCTTTTTTGCTCCTGCTGCCGGTATGGTTTTACCGGTGGTTTATTTCGCCATGGACTCCTGCCTCATGCCGACATGTCCCGACCTGTTCACAGTATGCCATTGATGCGCTCAGGCTGCACGGGCCGTTTACGGGAATAATGATCTCGACAGGCAGGATACTGCGTTGCAGGCCGGGAGGCACACACGGCTATGATCCGGTTCCGAGATTCATATTCAGGCGATACCGGGGAGGCGGATCACCGCTTCGCAGGGCTCCTGCGTGCAACAGGCTGAAGGACCATGACTAGAAGGAGAGCTTCTCCCTGAGCATCTTGTAACCGGCGCGGCTTACCGGGATCTTTTCCCCTGACTTGAGTACGGCAACATAGTTATCCTTGCTGTAGGGTTCCAGGCGGGTGATCTGTTCCACGTTCACGATATATGACCGGTGAACTCTCATGAACAGGCCGGGAGGAAGATGGTCCTCATAATACTTCATGGTCTTGGGTTTTAGCGCTTTCCCCTCGCTGTAATAGATCATCACATAATCATCCTCGGCCGCCAGGTAATAGACATTATTCAGGGGAATGATCTTGATTCCCGCCCCTTTTCTGAAGACTATCCTGGTGAGAAATCCCTCAGCTTCAGAGGCTGCAGCCACCAGTTTTTCAATTTTCTCATGGTCAGGCGCCTCTTTCTCCAGCCGGCCCAGTGCCTTGGCAAGGGCGTCATCAAACCTCTCCTTTGAAAAAGGTTTGAGGAGATAGTCCACTGCGTTCAGTTCGAAGGCCCTGATGGCATACTGGTCAAAGGCGGTGGCGAATATCACTTCCGGTTTTTCATCTATCACCTCGAGGAGCTCGAAGCCGGTCAGCTTGGGCATCTGTATATCGAGGAAGATAAGATCGGGTTTCTTTTCCTTTATCTCCCTGGCCCCGCAGAATCCGTCTCCGCATTCACCCACAATCTCCACCTCAGGATGATCGGCGAGCATAAATCTGATCAGCTCCCTTGCCGGGGCTTCGTCTTCAATGATCAGCGCTCTGATTGTTTTCATTGTTTTATTATGCTGTTAATCATGATTTTCGGAACGGAAACCTTACAATCACCGTGAAACTGTCATCTCCGTGATTCACCGTGAGGTCAGCCTTGTCGCCAAAGAACAGCTCAAGCCTGCTGCTGACATTTTTAAGGCCTATGCCTGCCCCTTTTCTGGTTACAACGGAGTCAGTGTCAACGTTGTTTGTCACTGTGATTATCACCATTTCATTCTGCTTTCTGACGGTTGTCCTGATTGTAACCTCCTCGGTCGACTCGTAAACCCCGTGTTTAACGGCGTTTTCATAGAGAGGCTGGAGGAGCATTCCCGGCATCAGGGCCGGCAGGCATTCCGGGCTGATATCTTCTTCAATGCTGAGCCTTTCCCCGAATCTCACCTTTTCGATCTGCAGGTAAAGCCTGAGGCTTTCCATCTCATTCCCGAGGGTCACCGGCTGTTCATTCCTTGATGAGAGAGAATAGCGCATGAAGTCAGACAGCTTTACAATCATATCCCTGGCCTTCAGCGGATTTGTCACGGTGAGCGAGCTGACTGAGTTGAGGCTGTTGAACAGGAAGTGAGGATTTATCTGTGACCGGAGCATCTTCAGCTCGCCTTCGCGTACCTGTGCTTCAAGCTGTGCCTGCCGTGCCACCTTTTCAGCCAGCCTCGAGGCGCTCAGGAACAGGTAGTACACAAGCAACATCACGAAGAAGATCAGCACACCGGCCGTGGCTCTGAAAACCAGGACTGAGTGCCAGAAAATGTCATAATCTACCTTTTCGGTAACTAGCGTCCTTACGAGGAACTTTGTTCCGAAGAGCCATGCAAGAATCGTAAGTGAACCGGTCAGCAGGACGTTTACCACTGTTGTATATACCTGGTTATCCTCTTTCAGGAGGAATCTTACCGGGAACCATACAGCCAGTCCCAGGAGGCCGAAAATAACCATGGAAATCACTCCGTCGGCAATTGCCACATCGGCAGGGCTTCCATAGCCAAAATGAATAAGCAGTGACTGGCCTGCTGCAAGAATCAGCCAGGCCAGCCACCACACAAGGAGCCTCGTTCTGTTTTCCAGTAACGGATGCTTCATATATTATTTGTAACTCTTGATCTCTCCACCTCCGAATATCACGGTACCCCTTATGGTGAGTGACCTGGTATTGTCCCTGATCACATCACCCCTCATCTTCCTGCTGTCAGAAAATCCCCCGAGGATTGGTGTGACCTCAATCACCACGTTCCAGCTTTCAGGAACAATGATGGTTGTTCCACCAAAGATACAGGTAATTTCAATTACGTTGTCACCGGGTGCCATTGATGACCGGGTCAGGTCAACCTCACCGCCTCCGAAGATGGAAGTGATCTTGCCTCCCTGGAAGTTCTCGGTGATGAGTTGCCGCTCGGCTCCGCTGAAGATATTTACGTAATCAATATAGTCCGCCTTGTTGACTGTTGAGAAGTCGAGCTTCTTCACCAGCCGTTTCGAGTTCACCAGGAGCACAACGCCAAGCACTATGAAGAGTGCAGGCCAGAAGAAGTTGAATGACCTGAAGAAGTCGGTGAAGAGTTCCGGGATCAGGAAGAATCCTCCCACGGAGATCATTACAATCCCGGGAGTCTTGTTGTCTGATCCGGTGAGGGCAATGACGCCTATCACTATCAGCAGCATCTGCCAGCTGAAGATGATGTCATCGATGAAGTGATCGAGGGGTTCCGGCAACATTGTCGATTTCTTGACGATGAGGATCAGTCCGGCGATGATCAGCAGCACCCCTATGATCAACCTGTTCGAGGTTTCCGGGTTTCTTGCCGGCTTTTTCAATTCGTTTTCCATTGTTTGAGATTATTAGATGTTACTATTATTTGCAGCTTTTTGTAAGTGGTTTCAGCATGAATGCCACTCCGCAGAGGACCAGTACCGCCGGCCAGTAGATCTTTTCGTAGGGTTCGGTGAGTTGTATGGCCATTTCCGGCATGAGAAACCAGAATCCTATTGAAAAGAGGACAACTGCTGACACAAGTTCGAGGCTGATGAGTGACCACAGTCCGAAGAAGATGAGCAGCATCTGCCACTTGAAATAGTCAGGAATATCTCCCAGCCCGAGAAGGTCAAGTTTTGCAACTATCATAATAAGTCCCAGTGATATCAGGAACTTTGCTATGCCTGCGAACGGGTTACCGTGTTTCTCTTTCATGGTGATTGCATTGATTTACGCCTCAAAAATATTAATGTTGATTCAATCCGTACCACTCATTTCCGGCGGGGGGCGGATATACATCGGTGAACAGCGAAGGGAACAGGCGGTGTTACTTTTTTGTTCATAATTTTTTTTATTGGAAGAGGATTTATAATTTTGCAGACCGAAAAAAAGGGAGATGCCCGGATTGTATTCAATACCGCTCGCGGGACTTAAGGAGGCCAGATATACCTATGAATTTGAGATAGGGAACCATTTCTTCGGGTCATTTGAGGAGTCTGAGATAAAGAGGGGAGAGTTGCGTGCGGTGGTGGTGCTTCAGAAATGTTCGACTCACATCGAGCTTGACATAGTCATCAACGGGAAAGCCGAGGTGATGTGTGACAGATGTCTTGAAGCCTTTTACATGCCAGTCTCAACTGCCAACAGGCTTTTCATAAGGCAGGGGAGGGAGTGGGATGAATCTGATCCGGACATGATTACGATGCCGCTGGATGAACATGAAATAGATCTGAGTCAGTTTTTCTATGAGTACATCCACCTGGCGTTACCCATAAAGCGCATTCATCCTGATGATGCGGATGGCAACAGCACCTGCAATCCGGACATGATCAGGAAACTGAATGATCTCCTGGTTCACGGTGAGGAAGAAACCGATCCGCGCTGGGATGATCTGAAAAAACTGACAGGGAATAATTAACTCAATTCATTACTGCGATGCCAAATCCAAAACACAGACACTCCAGTACCAGGAGAGACAAGAGGAGAACACACTACAAGGCAGTGGCTCCTACAACAGCTGCATGCCCGAACTGCGGATCGGCCCATCTCTACCACAGGGTCTGCCCTGAGTGCGGATACTACAGGGGAAAGCTTGCCGTTGAGAAGAAGACGACAGCCTGACCGGCTTTCCGTTCAAAAAATCTGAACGATGAAGATAGGTCTTGATGCAATGGGAGGTGATTACGCTCCCAATGCTGTCGTAGAGGGAGCATTTGACGCACTCGGACAGCTGCCGTCAGGAGACCGGATTGTGCTTATCGGTGACAATCGCCGGATAAGGGAGAAGCTTGCATTGCTTGATGCAGATGCTTCTCTTTTTGAGATTGTACCGACTTCACAGGTGATTGAGATGTCAGACCATCCGGCCAAGGCGTTTTCGCAGAAGCGCGATTCGTCGATCGCAGTCGGTTTCGGAATGCTCAAGAGCGGTCTCATCGACGGTTTTGCCAGCGCCGGAAACACCGGAGCAATGATGGTGGGAGCAAGTTATACCGTGAACGTCATTCCGGGCGTTTACAGACCGGCGCTCGCAGCACTCATACCAAACGTCAACGGGAAATCTTCAATCATACTTGATGTCGGAATCAATCCTGACAGCAAACCTGACGTTCTGCTCCAGTACGGGATGCTTGGCAGTGTATATGCAAAACACGTGCTTGGAATAAAAGAACCCACGGTCGGCCTCCTCAACATAGGAAAGGAGGAAGCCAAGGGATCTAGTGCAGTGAAAGCTGCACATGAGCTCCTGAATGAAACCAATGAAGTTAACTTCAGGGGCAATATCGAAGGCCACCACCTCTTCACCGATGAGATGACGGACGTAATTGTGTGTGACGGATTCGTGGGGAACGTGGTTCTTAAAATGGCTGAAAAATTTTATGTTGTTGCAAGGTCAAAAGGCATCAAAGACAGCTTTTTTGACAGGCTCAATTTCGAAGTGGTGGGGGGTACGCCGGTTCTTGGCATAAATGAAAACGTAGTGGTCGGGCATGGAACATCAAACCGCATGGCCATAATGAACATGCTGCTCCAGACCCGCGATGTGGTGCATGCAGATCTTGCAGGAAAGATCAGGGAAGCATTCGGAGCATGACTAAAATAAGGGCAGCAATAACAGGCATCAATGCCTGGACACCGGAATACCGGCTCACCAACCAGGAATTATCCGAAATGGTTGAAACCACCGACGAGTGGATCATGCAACGCGTCGGCATCAAGGAAAGAAGAATCCTGAAGGGAGAAGGGAAAGGCACATCTGACCTGGGCGAACCTGCCGTCAGAGGCCTGCTTGAAAAGACAGGCACACGCCCGGAGGAGATCGATCTCCTCATCTGTGCGACCGTCACACCGGACATGGCCTTCCCGGCAACGGCCAACATCATTTCCGACAAGGTCGGGATTAAAAACGCATTCAGCTTCGACATCGGCGCTGCCTGCTCCGGATTCCTTTTCGCACTCCAGACAGCAGCTGCATACGTCGAAACAGGGAGGTACAAAAAGGTGATAGTGGTAGGTACTGACAAGATGTCGTCTATCACTGACTATACCGACCGGACCACATGCACCCTCTTCGGTGATGCCGCGGGAGCAGTACTCCTGGAACCCACATACGAGGAATTCGGTGTGATGGATTATATCTTCAAAACCGACGGGTCAGGAAGAAAATACCTTCACATGAAGGCAGGAGGTTCTTTGAGACCCGCATCTCATGATACCGTGGGAGGACGGGAACATTATATATACCAGGAAGGACAGGCCGTGTTCAAGTTCGCCGTTTCCAACATGGCCGATGTGGCTGCCGAAATCATGGAAAAGAATAACCTCGGCCCCGATGACATTGCCTGGCTCGTGCCTCACCAGGCTAACCTCAGGATTATAGACGCCACCGGGCGGAGAATGGGCCTGCCCCCTGAAAAGGTTATGATCAACATACAAAACTACGGCAATACAACCGCTGCGACCATACCGTTGGTGCTCTGGGAGTTCGAGAAGAAACTGAAGAAGGGTGACAACCTCATCCTGGCAGCTTTCGGGGGAGGATTCACATGGGGTAGCATCTGGCTCAGGTGGGCCTATAACCCGGCATGAGGGAAGGGATTATTGCACCCTGATACTTTTTGAACCCTCTTTTTTTCCTCATCCGGCACAATAAGTTTTTATATTTACGTGTTAAATAATTTCAGGGAAATCGGGAATAAATAAATCACTATGGCAAAAATAATGGAGACAGACAACGGCGCTGCAGTCAACCTCATCAGCCAGGGAACAGAGATCACGGGTGACATAAAATCAACCGGCGATATCCGCATAGACGGAATCCTCAACGGAAACATGAACACCAAGGGAAAGGTGGTCATCGGCCCCACCGGTAAGGTAAAGGGTGAAGTGGAATGCAAAAACTCCGAGGTTTCCGGCCTGATTGACGGCAAGATAACCGTGTCACAGCTCCTCAACCTGAAAGCCTCATCCAAAATCAACGGCACCATCATTACCAACAAGCTGTCTATAGAGCCGGGAGCTGTATTTACAGGCAACTGCGTCATGAAGGAGGGTGATAACGGTGGAACAGCAGCAGCCAGACCAAAAGAAGAAGGAAAATAAAGGCAGGGAGGGCCTCGACGCCTACTCCAGATACAGCACCATCGCCATCCAGATGGTGGTCATTATCCTCATCACATCACTCGGCGGAGTCAAACTTGACAAACTCGCCGGCACGGAACCGATCCTTACGGTTGTGCTCTCACTGCTGGGCGTGGCGGCTGCTATGTGGCTCGTAATCAAGGAAGCCTTAAGAAACAAATGAGATGTTTAAACCCCTGGCAGTAAGATTCTACTTCGGCCTTGCAGCCATCGCCATGTTTTTCATCATCATGGAATCAGTCCTCGGAAGGTTTTACCCCTCTCTCTTCAACACTTCCGCTGCCGCATTTCTCACCGCAGGCTTCACCCTCGCAGCCTTTATTTCACTTTTAATTTTTTTTAACGGATACCATTCTGACCGGGAAAGAAGTGTTTTTATGACACTAATTGCGCTGGGAGTGAAGATGCTGCTCTCTTTTGTGCTTGCGCTGCTTTTCTTTCTCGTCTTTAAAAACGACGCAACAGGTTCAGTAATATTATTTTTTATTCTATATTTGGCGTTCACTGTATATGTAGTTCTTACATTTACCGGTGTCCTGAAAAAGAAGTCAGATTAAAGAAATTTAGCTTGAAAAACAGGTATTTATATCTTCTGGTTCTGGTGCTTGGTTTGCTCGTTTGTACGGTTCCGGCAGCCTCATCGGGCACCATGGACGAGGAAGGCAAAGCTCACGGCGGCGAAGAGGTATTTGATGCAGCTCCATTCATCATGGAGCACGTTGCCGACTCTCACGAGTGGCACATCCTGACGAAGAAGGACGGAACAAGTGTAGCCATTTACCTGCCGGTAATAATTTATGACAGGGAGTCAGGCGTTCATTTCTTCTCATCGCGGAAAATTGCTCATGGTCACAGTTACAATGGTTTTGCCATAGCCCATGAGGGCAAGTATGCGGGCAAGATCATCAGGGTTGACCAGGAGGGTCACCATGACGGTTCCAAACCTCCCCTTGACTTTTCGGTCACCAAGGCTGTCTTCGGGATGCTGGTGGCTGCCGTTATCCTTCTCTGGCTGATGCTTTCACTTGCCAGGACCTACAAAAAAGCAGGCACTGCTGCACCGAAAGGGCTTCAGGGGGTGCTTGAGCCGGTGATTTTGTTTATCAGGGATGACATTGCCATTCCGAACATCGGCGATCACAAGTACATGAAGTTCATGCCCTACTTGCTTACCGTTTTCTTTTTCATACTTATAAACAACCTACTCGGGCTGGTTCCGATCTTTCCGTTTGGCGCCAATGTCACCGGCAATGTCAATGTGACCTTTGTGCTGGCGCTTTTCACCTTCCTGATAACGCAGTTCAGCGCCAACAAGTCGCACTGGAGGCATGTCTTTGCTGCTCCCGGCGTTCCCTTCTGGCTGCTGCCCATCATGATACCCATCGAGATCATAGGGCTTTTTTCGAAACCTTTTGCACTTATGATCCGTCTCTTTGCGAATATCACTGCAGGACATATTATTGTGCTGAGCCTTGTGACGCTGATATTCATTTTCAAAACGGTGCTTGTGGCCCCTGTTTCCATCTTCTTCGTGCTCTTCATGGATTGCATTGAGTTGCTGGTGGCTTTCCTGCAGGCATACGTATTCACCCTTCTGTCGGCCCTCTTCATCGGGATGGCCACAGCCGAACCGGAGCATCATTAGAAGTCAACATATCAATTTGTTATTTTAAATTCAATATTATGGAAGAAGCACAAGCAGTAATGTCATTAGCAGCAGTAGGTGCAGGGCTTGCAGTTATCGGAGCAGGACTTGGTATCGGCCGCATCGGCGGCTCGGCCATGGATGCCATCGCACGTCAGCCTGAAGCTTACTCGAAGATTCAGCTCGCAATGATCATCTCGGCAGCGCTTATCGAAGGGGCAGCCCTCTTCGCTATCGTTGTCGCAATGATAAAGGGCTAAAATCAAAAAAAGCCTGCAACGGTTGGTTGCAGGCTTTACAAATGAATTTTTAAAAACACCATAAAATGTTACTACAAAGCAGTCTTGCCAGTCCCGCCATAGGGACAGTCTTCTGGACAACGCTTATCTTCCTCATCCTGCTCGTCCTGCTCTGGAAGTTTGCATGGGGGCCCATCATGAAAGCCGTCAAGGCGCGTGAAGACATGATCAACAACGCGCTTGAGTCAGCCGAGAAGGCCCGTGAGGAGATGAAGGTGCTGCAGGCTGACAATGAGATCATCCTGCGCAAGGCGCGCGAGGAGAGGGACAAGATCCTTCGTGATGCCCGTGTGGCCTATGACCGGATGATGGCCGAAGCCAGGGAGAAGGGGCAGTCAGAGTCAGATGCACTGGTGCGCCGAGCCAGGGAACTCATCGAGCGTGAGAAGGTGTCGGCCATTGCCGAGGTTAAGAAGGAGGTGGCCAGGCTGGCCATCGAGGTGGCCTCAAAAGTGGTGGGAGAGACCCTTAAGAGCGATACTGAGCAGCAGAAGCTGATTGAAAGATACATTAACGACATCGAAGCAAACAGGAACTGATCCCATGAATTCAGCCAGGATAGCTGTAAGATATGCGAAGGCGCTCTTCGACCTAGCCCTTGAAGGCGGCACTGTTGACGGCGTCTACAGGGACATGAAGGCATTAAGCCGCCTTTGTGCCATGGAGGAGGTGAAGGGTGTGATCAGAAATCCCGTTATCCCGCAGCAGAAGAGAAAGGATGCAATCATAGCCCTTGCCGGTGATGATGCTGAGAAGCTGACGGTTGATTTCATCGGTTTGATGTTCAGCCACGGCCGGGGTGATTATCTCGCCGCGGCAGCCCGTAACTTCATTGACCTCACCCGCCGGCACAGGGGCATACGCCAGGTGACCGTCACCACTGCCGTTCCCGTCGATGATGCGACAAAGAAGGAGATGGCTGCCCTGATCGCAGGTGAAAAGGGAGGCACAATTGAGTTCAACGAGCAGATAGATGAGTCAATTATCGGCGGATTTATTCTCAGGGTCGATGACTCATACATTGACGCCAGCGTAAGGAACAGGCTGAACAGATTCAGAAAGGAGTTTTCACTGGCAGGATATGCCGAAAAGTAGTTTATAAGATTCAGAGATATGACTAATATTAAACCTTCAGAGGTATCACAGATTTTAAGGCAGCAGCTTGAAGGAGTAAAGACAGCCATTGATGTTGAGGAAGTGGGGACGGTGTTGCAGGTCGGTGACGGCATTGCACGCATTTACGGCCTGAAGAATGTGGGATCCAACGAGCTGATCGAGTTCGTCGAGTCAAACATCAAGGGTATTGTTCTCAACCTTGAGGAGGACAATGTCGGAGCTGTTATTCTCGGCCCCTCGGAGAAGATCAAGGAGGGTGACATTGCCCGCCGCACCGGCAGGATATCATCCATCATGGTGGGTGAGGGTCTGCTTGGCAGGGTCATCACCACCACCGGTGATCCGATTGACGGCCGCGGCCCGGTAACGGGAGAGCTTTACGAGATGCCTTTTGAGAGAAAGGCGCCGGGCGTCATCTTCCGTCACCCGGTGAAACAGCCGGTGCAGACCGGCCTCAAGGCCATCGATGCCATGATACCAATAGGCCGCGGTCAGCGCGAGCTCATCATCGGTGACCGGCAGACAGGCAAGACGGCTATCGCCATTGACACCATCATCAACCAGAAGAGCGAGTATGACAAGGGCAAACCGGTATACTGCATCTATGTGGCAATAGGGCAGAAGGGATCAACCGTGGCAAACATAGCAACCACCCTCGAACAATATGGCGCCATGGACTATACCGTCATTGTAAGCGCCACTGCTGCCGACTCTGCGGCAGCACAGTTCTATGCTCCCTTTGCAGGAGCCGCAATTGGCGAGTTCTTCCGTGACACCGGCCGTGATGCCCTGATCATTTATGACGACCTCTCCAAGCAGGCTGTTTCATACCGCGAGGTTTCACTGCTGCTTCGCCGTCCGCCCGGCCGCGAGGCTTACCCGGGTGATGTCTTTTACCTGCACTCACGCCTTCTCGAGAGGGCAGCAAAGATCATCGGATCAGACGATGTGGCAGCAAGGATGAATGACCTGCCCGACTCAATACGCCATTTGGTGAAGGGTGGCGGATCACTCACCGCCCTCCCGATCATCGAAACCCAGGCAGGTGACGTCTCAGCATATATCCCGACCAACGTGATATCAATCACTGACGGCCAGATATTCCTGGAGTCAAGCCTCTTCAACGCAGGCATCAGGCCCGCAATCAACGTGGGCATATCGGTGTCAAGGGTAGGAGGTAACGCCCAGATCAAATCAATGAAGAAAGTGGCCGGAACGCTTAAGGTTGACCAGGCACAATACCGTGAGCTGGAAGCCTTCTCGAAATTCGGTTCTGACCTTGATCCCGCTACCCTTGCAGTGCTTGACAAGGGCGCCAAGAACGTTGAGATCCTGAAGCAGAACCAGTACTCACCGGTGAAGGTTGAGGAGCAGGTAGCCATCATTTACTGCGGCACGAAGGGATTGCTCAGGGATGTGCCGGTGCATAAGGTAAGGCTGTTTGAAAACGACTTTCTGGCGTTCATGCGTGACAATCACGGTGACGTGCTTGAAACCATCAAAAACGGAATCATCAATGACGAAGTGACCGGTGTGCTTGACAGGGCTGCAGCTGAGGTTGCATCACGGTACCAGTCACGCTAGTCTCAAAGGATAGATAAACAGGATGGCTAATCTGAAAGCGATAAGGGTCAGGCTGAGCTCGGTCAAATCAACCAGGCAGATCACCTCTGCGATGAAGATGGTGGCTGCCGCCAAGCTGCGCAAGGCACAGGACGCGATAGTGCAGCTCAGGCCTTATGCCGAAAAGCTCAATGAGATCCAGGCCGGGCTCAGCGCTGCATTGCGCGACACCGAGACCGATAACATATATGCCGGAAGGAAAAAGGGCAACGGAAAGGTTCTGCTTGTGGTGGTCACATCCAACAAGGGGCTTTGCGGGGCATTCAATGCCAACGTGATCAGGGAAACCAGGCGGATCATGGCCGAAAAATACAGCCAGGAGGCCAGGAGGGGTGATCTGGCGGTGATGACAGTGGGGAAGAAGGCGAATGACGCGCTCAGGAAGCTTAAGTGCCACATCATTGAGGATCACAGTGACCTTTACACGGGTCTGACATTTGACAGGGTCTCGGCGCTGGCTGACAAACTGATGAGACTCTACGTTTCGAAGGAGTATGATACCATCGAGATAGTTTACAACCAGTTTAAAAATGCAGCGGTACAGAAGCTCACCGATGAGGTGTTCCTGCCAGTGACAATGGAGGTTTCGTCAGGAGCTTCCGCAGCGCCTGCAGACTATATATACGAGCCTGACCAGGTCAGCATCGTCTCTGAACTCATTCCGAAGACATTGCGCATAAAGCTGTACCGCTCACTTCTTGACTCGTTCGCCGCTGAGCACGGTGCACGGATGACTGCCATGCATCAGGCTACGGACAATGCCACGGAACTTATCAGGGACCTTACCCTGCAGTACAACAAGGCGCGCCAGGCCTCCATCACCAACCAGCTGCTCGAGGTGGTCAGCGGCGCTGAAGCGCTAAACGGATAACGGAAGGAGACAGACATGTTCACCAGCGAATACCTGAGAGAACTGACAGACAAGGCAATAGCCAGCCTCGGTGGCACACCGGAGGCAGACAGGCTCTTTGAACCCGTAAGATACATCATGTCTATCGGGGGAAAGAGACTCAGACCGGTTATGTGCCTTTTGTCCTGCAACATCTTCAGGGACAAGATTGACGAGGCAGTAATGCCGGCGGTGGGCATAGAGGTGTTTCATAACTTCACCCTGATCCATGATGATATCATTGACAAGGCTGAGGTAAGACGGGGATCTCCTACAGTACACGCCAAGTGGGGTCCGGATCAGGCCGTATTGTCAGGCGATGTAATGGCATTCGTTGCAGTGGAGTGCATAGGTCAGGCCCCTGAAAAGGCCCTGCCGAAGGCGCTGAAACTCTTCAACCGTACCGCCATTGAGGTGTGCACCGGTCAGCAGCTCGACCTTGACTTTGAGAAGAAAGGGGTGGTGTCAGAAGCCGAATACCTTCGCATGATAGAGCTGAAGACTGCGGTGCTGGTGGCCGCTTCCCTCAAGATGGGAGCAATCATCGGAGATGCTTCCGAAAAAGACCAGGACCTGCTTTACGAATTTGGACGCTGCCTTGGCATCGCCTTCCAGATTCAGGATGACGTTCTTGACACCTATGGCGATACAAAGTTGTTCGGTAAGAAGACCGGCAGCGATATAGTGGCAAATAAAAAGACCTACCTCCTGGTGAAAGCCCTTGAGATGGCCGGCGGCAGCAGGCTTACCCGCCTCAGGAAGCTTCTCGGGCCCGGCAACAATGACCCGGAAGCGAAAGTCAGGGATGTGAGGGCTGTCTATGATGAACTGGAAATAAGGCTGCAGGCTGAGAACCTTGCCTATGACTATTTTAACAGGGCATTCCAGGCGCTTGACCAGGTATCGGTAAATGGAGAGAGAAAGAACGAACTGAAACAGCTTGCGGTGAATCTCATCGGAAGGGTAAAATAAATTTCGCCCCGTCAGGGGCAAAGTATATAAACAGCAGATTATCAGATTACATTGAAACAGATTTAAGTCAGAGAGATGGCAAAGAAAACAGGAGTGATAAGTCAGGTCATCGGGCCTGTGGTTGACGTTACCTTCGATATGGCCGGAACCGATATGCCGAACATCCTTGATGCGCTTGAAATCAAGCGTCATGACGGATCGGTGCTGGTTGTGGAGTGTCAGCAGCACATAGGTGAAAAGACCGTCAGGGCCATAGCCATGGATTCAACCGACGGACTGCAGCGCGGGATGGAGGTTGTAGCTACCGGGCAGCCGATAGTTATGCCGGTGGGTGACCAGATAAGAGGACGACTGATGAATGTAACAGGCATGCCTATTGACGGCATCGGGCCCCTTGACAAAAAGGGAGGCTATCCCATTCACCGCAAACCGCCGAAATATGAGGACCTGTCGACTGAGAAGGAGGTGCTTTATACCGGCATCAAGGTTATTGACCTGATCGAGCCTTACTCCAAGGGAGGAAAAATCGGTCTCTTCGGGGGAGCAGGCGTGGGAAAGACCGTTGTCATCCTTGAGCTTATCAACAATATTGCAAAGGCCTATTCCGGTCTTTCCGTCTTCGCCGGCGTGGGTGAGCGCACCAGGGAGGGCAATGACCTCCTCCGTGAGATGCTTGAAGCCAATGTAATATCATACGGCAAGGAGTTTCTTGATGATATGGAGAAGGGCGGCTGGAACCTTGACCTCGTTGACCGCGAGGTGCTGAAGGAGTCGAAGCTGGCTCTTGTCTTCGGCCAGATGAACGAGCCTCCCGGTGCACGCGCACGCGTGGCTCTCTCGGGCCTCTCCGTGGCAGAATACTTCCGTGACGGTGAGGGTGAGGGAACTGGAAGGGATATCCTCTTCTTCATGGATAACGTCTTCCGTTTCACCCAGGCAGGTTCAGAAGTGTCTGCCCTGCTGGGGCGAATGCCCTCAGCCGTGGGTTACCAGCCCACCCTTGCAACAGAGATGGGTGTGATGCAGGAGAGGATCACCTCTACGCGTCACGGATCAATCACTTCGGTTCAGGCTGTCTATGTGCCTGCCGATGACCTTACTGACCCGGCCCCTGCAACAACCTTTGCCCACCTCGATGCCACCACGGTGCTGAGCCGTAAGATCTCCGAACTTGGTATCTACCCGGCTGTAGACCCTCTTGACTCAACATCCAGAATACTTACCCCCGAGATCGTTGGCGAGGAGCACTACCGCTGCGCACAGAGAGTCAAGGAGATACTGCAGAGATATAATGAGTTGCAGGACATCATTGCCATCCTGGGCATGGATGAGCTCTCCGAGGAGGACAAGCTTGTCGTCCACCGTGCACGCAGGGTGCAGAGGTTCCTCTCACAGCCATTCCATGTGGCCGAACAGTTCACCAACATTCCCGGTAAACTGGTGTCGATAGAAGACACCATCAGGGGATTCAACATGATAATTGACGGCGCCGTAGACCAGTATCCCGAGGCTGCCTTCATGCTCGTCGGAACCATAGAGGATGCCATCGCCAAGGGCGAAAAGCTGATCGCAGAGAGCAGGTAACCATTAAAAAAGCCGGACGTGAAGATTGAAATCATTACACCTGACAGGAAGATCTATACGGGGGAGATACGCTCGGTGAGAGTGCCGGGAAGAAAGGGCTCATTCCAGGTACTGAAGGACCATGCGCCCATCATATCAACCCTTGATGCCGGGCCGGTGATCATTGCAGATGACCAGGGCACCGAGGTGAGGTTTGAGATTACCGGCGGCGTTATTGAGGTAAAGAGGAACAGGATAATTCTCCTGGCCGAGTCCGTGGTTCAATAGCACAGTAACATGGACAGCAACGAGTTTCGCAGGTACGGGCATGAGATCGTTGAGTGGATAGCCCGGTACTTTGAGAACGTGGAGCAATACCCGGTAAAATCACGTGTCAGACCGGGAGAGATAAAGAATGCATTGCCGGAGCTTCCGCCCTCAGGAAGCGAATCCTTTGATCTTTTCATGAAGGATTTTGATGAGGTTATCATGCCGGGCATCACCCATTGGCAGAGCCCTAATTTCTTTGCATATTTCCCCGCAAACAGCAGTCCTCCTTCGGTGCTTGCCGAGATGCTCACGGCAGCCCTCGGGGCGCAGTGCATGCTCTGGGAAACCTCGCCGGCAGCGGCTGAGCTTGAGGAGAGGATGATGGAGTGGCTCAGGTCAATGACAGGAATCCCGCCGGAATTTGAAGGTGTTATTCAGGACAGCGCCTCATCGGCTACCCTGGCAGCGCTTATAACCGCCCGGGAAAAGGTCACCCGTTTCCGATCCAACAGGGAAGGACTCTCTGATGCAGGCCGTCTCCGCATTTATGTCTCAACCCAGACTCACTCATCGGTGGAGAAGGGGGCAGGGATTGCCGGATTTGGACGCGATAACCTGGTGAAGGTGGCTGTCAGGAGTGACTTTTCCATGGATCCCGGGGCCCTGGAGATGGCAATACAGAAAGATATTGCCCAAGGGTATGTCCCCTGCTGTGCCGTTGCCACCCTTGGCACCACGGGAACCACTGCCATTGATCCGTTGAGAGAAATAGGCGTGATCTGCCGTAAACATGGAATCTGGCTGCATGTTGACGCTGCCCTGGGCGGAACGGCCCTCCTGCTCCCCGAGATGCGCTGGATGGCTGACGGGATCGAATATGTTGACTCACTTGTATTCAATCCCCACAAGTGGATGTTCACCAACTTCGACTGTTCTGCATATTTTGTCAGGGATGCTGCATCCCTGATCCGCTCATTCGAGATACTTCCCGAATACCTTAAGACCCGCACCAGGGGAGAGGTGAATGATTACCGCGACTGGGGCATCCCTCTCGGGAGACGCTTCAGGGCGCTGAAGCTGTGGGCGGTGATCCGCTCTTATGGCGTTGAGGGCCTGCAATCTGCGATACGCGGGCATATAAGGCTGGCGAAGATGCTTGCCGGGCTGATTGAGGCCGACAGGAATTTCGGGCTTATGGCTCCGGTGCCGCTGAATACGGTCTGCTTCCGGTACTGCCCCGCCGGCATGAGCGATAAGGATGCCAACACTCTGAATGAGAAAATAAACCATGCCCTCAATGACACGGGGAAAATTTATCTCACGCACACAAAGGTTGAAGGCAGGTACGTTCTGAGGATGGTGACGGCCCAGACCGGCGTAGCGGAACGGCACATACTGCAGGCATGGGATCTCATCAGGGAGACAGCGTCAGCGCTCTCGTCCCAGGACGGTGCCGTAGATGTTGACTGAAAAAGCCCCGTTCACGAAGTATTTATCTTCACGCGGCATATAGCCCGCCCGTACCCCCGCGCTTATCTCAAAGGGGAACCTCAGCACGTAGAAGTCAGCCATCAGCTCCGATCCCACTGAGCTGAACCAGTCTGCTCCGGCGGTAAAGCTCCTGTCATCATAGTTGCGGACATCCACCCCCTTTGAGTAGTCATAGAATAGTGTGCCCCTGATCCTCTTGAGGTACAGGAAGCTGCCTGCAGCCAGGTCAGGATAGAAGAGCGGCATTGTATAGTCAGCAGAGAAGGAGAAGAGTTTTTCCGCAACCAGGTCGTAATCATAACCGCGAGGCCATGGAAGTGTGTTGCGGTAAATCTGTTTCCGGGCCGGGGCCTGGTTCTCCCAGCCGGCCCTGAAGGAGAGGCTGTGGTTCGACAATGCGCCGGGAAAGAAGAGGATTGTCCGGGCATAGCTTTTGGAGTTGTACAGTTTTGTGTCCCATGGCGTTGTGGTCAGCCGCAGATCGAATACCTGTCCCCACCTCGGGTTGATGTCACGGTAAGCCGTACGGAAGGTATTTGAGAAATAGAACCTGCCGGTAAGGCTGAGTACGTCCCTGTCAAACCGGTTCTCGGCTGATATCCAGGTATCCCTGTTGCGGAAACTGATGTATAGGGCGGGCATCAGCATCTGTCTGAATTTACCGCGCGCGAACCACAACTGGTCATAGATGCTCAGGTTTAGCTGCAGGTCGGTCCCCGGATTCTCCGGCGGCTGGTTCTCGCTGGTGTCACTTATGATCAGCTGGTCTCCTCCCCATTCTGCCTCTGCATCAATGACCGGGTGCCAGCCTTTCCATGTGACCCCGGAGTGCAGATAGTGGTTGCCTTCACTGTATTCATACCCCACGGTGGAGATAAGGGTGCTCAGGTGGTTCTGTGACATCAGTGTCAGACCCGGCCTTATGGTGGTTGGATCGGTCCGGATCTCATCCAGGTCGGCATAGAACGGGAACCAGCTATGGAAATTGAATAGGTTTGAAATTTTGCGGTATGGTCTGGGTTCAGGGATTAGCGGCATGGGTGTGTCACTCAAGGAGTCAGCTGCGGGCGTATGCACCACCGGCGGGGACGGGTCCTTTCCGGGAACTTTGCCTGGCATGGGCGCCACCGGCGGAAAAATCTCATGGCCGGTCACAAATGCCGGTCCGGCAGTGGCTGAGGTCTTTTCGGAGGCAATGACGAATCCGCCCGCAGTATAATCAGAGAAGAGCAGCTCACTGCCGGTGACTGAAAATCCGGAGATTCCGAACCGGGAGCCTGTAACTCGTTCCACAGGTCCGGCGCCCGCAATACGGTAAATATTGTCAGAGCCGTCTCCCTGTGCAAGGAAGAAGAGAGTGTCATTGTGGATCTTCGCCTGCACTATGTCAGTATGACTCTCTTCCAGGTTCACGGTCCATATCTTGCCGGTGGGCCTGTATGTTCTGATTCCCTCTCCCTGCTGGTTCAGGGTGACCATGGTGACTTCGCGGCCGTCAGATGACCATGCCGGTCGCTGGAGTATAAGACTTTCGGGCGGAACGAGGTTCATCAGCACTTCTCCGGTATGAGAGTCGAGGAAAACCAGGGAACAGACCATGTCAGGGGTGGTTGAAACGGCAACTATGGTGCGTCCGTCAGGTGAAAGGTCCGGTGCGGTATACCGTGTACGGCTGGTTACATCGGTTATTAAGCCTCCCGGGAGATCAAGCCTCTTTATCACCGAGTATTCACGGTTATCCCACCTTATATCAGGGTGTTGTTCTGCCCATACTATAGTATTACCAGAGAACGAGAAAAAGTAAGGATATATGTATCCGGTGGTGGTAATATTCAGCTCTTTCCCTCCACCATTTTCGGTAATAACGAACCGCGACGGATCGGACAGGGAAGTCCGCAGGGATATTATCCTTCCGTCATCCGACCTGTAGGGGGTGAAGTGGCTGACATAATTCCTTTTCCTGCTTAAGCTCAGCGGGGTGTACTCCTTCACTCCTTCAGGACTGCTTTTGCTCCAGTTTCTTTCGAGGGCAGCGAAGGCAGAATCATAGAGCTTTCTTTTACTGAGTCCGGTCTCTCTTGTCAGGACTGTGTTGACGGGATTGGGAAAATAGCCTGAGGATACCCTTTCTGTTACCCTGTTCCATGTGTCGGGGTCAATGGTCCGGAGGTGGTTCATCATGAGGTATCCGAAGACATAATGGTCAGGGGTGAAATTCCGGTATGAGCCTGAGAGCATTTTATCGTATCCGTAAATCTCTTCCGGTCTGAGGGTCAGTGCCATGGCGCCCCGGATGAAGGCATTGCTCCGCCCCCTGCCTGAGAGGCCTGTTGCGGTCTCGGCGTAGACCGCGTCACCCTCGAATGCCCATGCGGGTATCTGCACTGCGCTCAGCCCCACCGCCTGTTCCCCGAGGATGAACCGCAGCGCCCTGCCAAAGCCGCGGGTGTTGAGGGAGCCGAGCTGGAGCACGTGAGCCGTCTCATGCACCGCAAGCTGCGCTGCAGGGTACATCGGGAGGTTATCCTGGCCTGGCAGGGGGTACAGTTCCATCCTCCGGGGCGCCCAGCTCACATAGCCGTTTGACTGCATCGAGTGGCTGTGGATTATTACCGGGATGTTTGTCCTTACCCCCGGATAAAGAACAGACAGCTTTTCAAATGATTCCTCGAGGAGGCGCGCATACCGGAATACTTCCCCGCCGAAGTCGTCAGGGTAGATGACCCTGAAGTGAGGTGTGCGTATCTGAAGCCACCTGAGAGAAGCGGGATCCTGTCCGGTGTCATAGTATTGCGCTCCGGCCCTGGCCATTAAAAGCAGGCTCATTATGAGCAGAATAATACATCTCTTCATGCAGGGCGGTTTGTCCAAAAATACCAAAATTGGCCGATATCTACGGGTACACGGCAAAATCTTATTATTTTCGTGCGGTAATTATCCGGAACGGAAATTAAACGAATATGATAAAGAAATACAGGCTTTGGGATAATATCCTTGGCTGGACGGTTTTTGTTGTGGCGTCAGTTACCTACCTGTTGACACTTGAGCCTACAATGAGCCTCTGGGATTGCAGTGAATTCATCGCTTCGGCCTTCAAGCTTGAGGTGGGGCACCCCCCGGGGGCTCCGTTTTTCATGATACTCGGAAGGTTCTTTGCCAACTTCGCCGGAGGCGATGAGTCAAGGGTAGCCATGATGATCAACGCCATGTCAGGACTGGCCAGCGCGCTGACGATACTGTTTCTTTTCTGGACCATCACCCACCTGGCCCGCAGGATCTTCCTCAGGCAGGAATCTGACTACACCGCAGGACGGATCATTGCAGTTCTCGGTGCCGGACTGACAGGTTCACTGGCTTACGCCTTCTCCGACACATTCTGGTTCTCGGCAGTGGAGGGAGAAGTTTATGCCACCTCCTCGCTCTTCACCGCTGTGGTATTCTGGGCAATGCTGAGATGGGAAGATGTGGCAGACGAGCCGCATGCAGACAGATGGATCATACTGATCGCCTTCATGATGGGTCTTTCCATTGGCGTACACCTGCTGAACCTGCTTGCCATACCTGCCATCGTCTTTATCTGGTACTTCCGCAAGTACAGGTTTTCATGGAAGGGTTTTGCAGTATCAATAGGCGTATCGATACTGCTGCTGGTGCTTATCATGTACGGGATCATCCCTGGTATTGTCAGGGTGACTTCCGCATTCGAGCTGTTCTTCGTCAACAGCCTCGGGCTGCCGTTCAACAGCGGCATGTATATCCACCTGTTGCTCTTCATTGCCGCGTTGGTGCTGTCGGTATGGTACAGCTTCACACACAGTGACAGGATGAGGATATTCCTGCTTGCAGGTACAACGCTTCTCCTTTCGGGAGTGTGGCTGCTTACCGGCTCACTGTTGCTCAATCTCGTTTTCCTGGCTGCAATAATATATGGCGTCTGGCTTCTCTCGACGAAGCAGAAAGCGGCTTTGAATACCATCATGACCTCTCTCCTGGTTATCATGATCGGTTATTCGAGCTTTGCGGTCATTCTTATCCGGTCTACCGCAAATCCGCCGATGAATGAGAATAATCCTTCGAACCCCTTCGCGCTGCTTTATTATCTTAACCGGGAGCAGTACGGCAGGCGTCCGCTTTTCTACGGGCCGTACTACAATGCGCCGGTAACCGATTATGCAAAGGGGAAGCCGACTTACAATCCTTCCGGCGACAGGTATATTATCACCAGCCGCGAGACAGAAACGGAGTATGATGAGAGGTTTATGACTGTCTTCCCGAGGATGTGGAGTGATTCTCCGGATCATGTAAGGGAGTATGAAAGATATGTTGGTACGAAGGGAAAACCTGTCCGGATCAATGACCCCCAGACCGGGGAGGCAAAAACGCTGCGGGTGCCGACGTTCGGACAGAACCTTGGGTTCATGTTCCGTCATCAGCTGGGATTCATGTATTTCCGGTACTTCATGTGGAACTTCAGCGGAAGGCAGAATGATGTTCAGAGTACCGGAGGGCCGGTCAACGGAAACTGGATAACGGGGCTTGATTTCCTGGATGCCCCCCGGACCGGATCGGTAAAAGGGATGCCTGAAGATATGCGTAATGATCCGTCGCGCAACAAGTATTACCTGCTGCCTCTTCTTCTCGGGCTGGTGGGTTTCCTGTGGCACTTTAACCGCGATGTGCGCAACTGGTGGATAGTGCTTCTGCTGTTTGTAATGACTGGTATAGCTATTGTCATATACCTCAACCAGTACCCGAACCAGCCCCGTGAACGCGATTATGCCTATGCGGCATCATTCTATGCCTTTACTGTATGGATCGGCCTCGGGGTGCTGGCTCTTTTTGAGCTGTTCAGGAAGGCAGCCGGGGAGACGCCTGCAGCCGTCATTGCCTCTGTGCTGACCTTTGCCGCTGTGCCTGCCCTCATGGGATCGCAGAACTGGGATGACCATGACCGCTCGGGGAGATACCTGGCAAGGGATGTAGCCTTCAACTACCTCAATTCATGCGCTCCGAATGCTATAATTTTTACCGGAGGAGACAATGACACGTTCCCGCTGTGGTACGCCCAGGAGGTGGAGGGAGTCCGCACTGATGTCAGGGTCTGCAACCTGATGTTGCTCAACACTGACTGGTACATTGACCAGATGAAATACAAGGCTTACACTTCTGAACCATTGCCGGTCAGCCTGCAGAAAGAACTTTACTATGACGGAGTCAATAACCAGGTTGCCGTTCTTGAGAAGGTGAGGGAGCCCGCAACTGCAAAAGAGGTGATGCAATTCATTTCCAGCGGCAGCGAGTTGTCAAAGCTCAAGATGTACGGAGAGGACATGTGGTATATACCCACCCGCACCATACGCATACCGGTTGATTCCGCGAAGGTGCTGGCCAATGGCACAGTCAAACCGGAGGATGCTGACAAGATTGTGCCCTATATTGACATTACGCTCAAAGGTTCATGGATAATGAAGAGCCAGCTCCTGGTGCTTGATATCCTGGCTCACAACGACTGGGACCGTCCGATCTATTTTGTCACCGGCCAGACTGATGACGCCCTCGGTCTGGAGGAATACTTCCAGCTTGAAGGACTTGCGTACAGGCTGGTGCCCGTAAAAGGGGTCAACAAGAGCTGGTTTGAGTACGGCCGCATCGATACTGACATTCTCTACGAGAACATGATGAACCGCTTCAGCTGGAAGGGTGCCAATGATCCGGATGTTTACATTGACTTTTATCATAACCGGACACTCCTCGTGGTCAGGGCACGCCTGAATCATGCCAGGCTTGCCGGGGCACTTGTGGCTGAGGGTGATACTGCCAGGGCGGTGCAGGTAATTGACAGGTGTCTTGAGCTCTTCCCGGTATCAAATGTAGACTATGACTATTATTTCGGTGATATTATCTCGGCTTGTTTTGCAACCGGACGGAAGGATAAGGCGAAGGAGCTGGCAGGTGAGTTTGCTGATTATTATGCAGAACGGGCAGGATACCTGCTTGACCAGAGGCCGTCTGTCGCTTATTATGCCGGTGCTGAAATTGCCACCGGCCTTCAGATGATGCTCCAGGCTATTAAAGTCTGTTATGATAACGGCGAAATAGCACTTGCCGAAGATATCAACGGAAAATACAATGAGCTTTATGCCAGATATGCCGCTTTAAATCAGTAGGCAACCTGCAGTTGGCAGTCAGCAGTAAGGCAGGATAAGGACCAGTTCGGCAGCCGGCAGCCGGCTGACGACTGGTGGCTGTGAATCAGTCGTACATCTGATAGGCCGGCCTGGGAGCCAGGTACTTCTCAAGAATCAGGTGGATCTTGTCAGGGAATATGGGTTTGAGGTTGTATTCCGTACAGCCGGCTATATATGCTTCGTTTTTGGTTTGTTCGGAATAATATGCAGTGATGAGAATCACCGGTGCAGAGCGGTTAACCTGGCGGAAGGCCCTGGTGCATTCGATGCCGTTTACCAGCGGCACAAGAAAATCCATGAAAACAAGATCAAAATGTTCCCTGCCTGTAGTTATAGCCTCAACAAACTCCTTTCCGTTGCGGTAGGTAAAAACATCGGCGCCGGTCTCCTTGAGCAGCGTCTCATAATACTTCAGGGATGCAGCATCGTCCTCAACAATAGCTATCCGCTTGCCTGTAATGTTAAGCATGTTTATAAAGTGAACCCGGGGTTAATAATCCGAACTCCACGTAAAGATATCCGGCGAGGACAAGCAAGATTAAACATTTCTGCCGCAAATGTCAACTTTAAGAACAACTTATTAACAACAACTTTTAAACAGGAAATCAAGAGTTGGAGAATGCTCATAAAATCAGCGTTATAGGAGGGTCAGCGACACTCCCAGTAGGTTGTTACCCCACTTACAGTGGAGGGAGGGATTGCCTTAATGCTTATCAGTTCCTGTCCGCAGTATTCAGCCTCGGTACCCCAGGCAATAGCATTGCCGTTCTCATAAGAGACCGTACGGCATACCTGGCATCCGTCACCCAGGATTTCGCAGGAATTGAATGAACAGGTGATTATAAGACAAGCGGAAGCGTAAAGTAATTTTTTCATGGCTGACATTTCTGAATTAACGGCAAAGGTAAGCAATTAGTATGGCAGGCCATGTGCAGCATTTTTCATAAATTGGAGTCATTATTCTGAAAACAGAAAACCTAAAACGTTCATATTATGGAAGAGAATGCCGCATCACCCACAGTGGTGACAGTTGAAGAGAACAGGATGAAGAAGCATGTCAATATTGCTGGTATACTGCAGATAGTTTTCGGCTCATTCCTTGTTCTTGGCGCACTGACAATTGCAGTCCTGTTCGGATTCATTGACCAGTTTGTTGATGATCCTACAGCCATTAAGGTCCTCGGAATAATCTCAACCCCGCTGGTTGTCCTGATGTTGCTTTTCGGCGGAGGAATGATTGCCGGCGGCATCGGCCTCTTCTACTGCAAGCCGTGGGCCAGGATACTGACACTGGTATTGGGGGCCATGGGCCTGCTCAACGTACCCATCGGCACCCTCAAGGGAGTCTACATCATATGGGTCCTTGTTCAGTCGGAGACTATTTCCCTCTTCGAAAAGGGGTGTCCCGGAAAGGTCTGAAGGTCTGAAGGTCTGAAGGTCTGAGGTCTGAAGGTCTGAGGTCAGAAGGTCTG
>Ga0209604_1000064_pt1 | contig 93380 bp, 80 predicted proteins | sample AD_UKC097_MetaG_FD_184405 | JGI IMG/M metagenome (GOLD analysis project Ga0209604, IMG submission 184405) | Active sludge microbial communities of municipal wastewater-treating anaerobic digesters from USA - AD_UKC097_MetaG (SPAdes) (version 2) | ecosystem: Engineered > Bioreactor > Anaerobic >...
TTCTCCGGGAGAGGAAGAAGATCGACGTGGACTGCAGCGCCCCCGACATTCCCGAGGACCCGGCCGTGGCCGCCCTGATCGGTCCCGATTTCGAGGAGAAGCTGGCCAAGCTCGCCCGGGAGCGCTCTGCGGCGGAGGAGTCCCAGGTTTTGAAGGAAGCGAAGGAACTGTGGAAGCTCTCGCCACGGGAGTATCTGGAACGGCAGATGAAGCAACAGGAAGGGAAGGAAGCCGCCATGCCGGCGGGAAACCCCTTCCTCCAAAAGAAGCCGTGAACGATCATATACGTACAGACTGAAACCTTACGGTTTCCGCCGTGAACACCGCTTAAAACGCCTCGGGAGGGCCTCCCGAATGGTGGGAGATTTTCAAACACATTAAAGAAATACGGCCGGAAATCACCTCAAAGGGAGCACACAATAAATTCAGGGGGCTACGATCTCATCGTAACCCCCTTTTTAATTGGGCAGCGGGGGAAGGATTCGAACCTGCGGCCTTTGGTTATGAGCCCATTATCATACCTTTTTTTCAGTGTTCACCCCGCCGACAGGCACGAAAAACTCAACCAAGTTTGACGAAATCGTAAAAAGCCAAATCAACACTTCTTCCGGCAAAGGAAACAGCTCCACAGGCGAGGCGCCCGAGCCCCGAGGAATGAAGGCGTACTTATGGTACGCCAAAGGGTCGAGGGAGGAAGGGGAACGCAGCATATAGGCTTTTTACGAGGCCATCAAGTTTCAATGTGTTGAAAAGAATAAGAAACGAACAAGGGCAAGATCTTTGGACCTTGCCCTTGTTTTTCAGCAGCAGATAAGGCTTAATACCGTTATTCGTAATATTCTTCGGGAATTACATTGGAGATGAGGGTGTCGTTAAATTGTGCCAGGGGACCGTCATACTTGGAAGGTGCAAGTTCCCCTGCTAACTTGCCGGTGTACCAGGGATACTCGGGAACCTTGGCGTAGGCTTCTGAAATGGAGCCATTCTTGTTGACCGTGATGACCAGAAGGTCCTGGGCTATGATGACATTTCCATTGTAAAAGTTGCGAATGTCGGCCATGGCCGGACCGATGAGATCCGGGTCGTCCGGAAAGTGTGTAGCCACCCCCAGCCTGGGACTGGTCTGGCCGAGGATGTAGCCGAACGCTCTCTGCACGGTATGGGAGTTCTCTATCACTTCTTTGTTCAACGACAGGACGTAATCGTAGGTTGCCCCTTCGGTCAGTCCCGTCTGCTTGGTTGTCCAGACCTCGGGAGGTGTGGTCATCTCATGGATCAGTACATCCACCCCTTTTGCATGCTCAAGGACAAAGTTGTTCGGCTTCGTGTCTCCGGTAAACACCATGGACATCCCGTTCCACTCAAGCTTGTAGCTTATCGAGCCGTTCCGCGCGTGCACGGCCGGGAAATGAGTGATTGTCACACCGTTGCCATCATAGGCAACACCCGGGTTGTCCATGTAGGGCAACTCGTGGGCTTCCAGATCGTAACCGTCTCCACCTTCCGTGTAGCCTGTTGGCAGAAAACTGAAGCTTTCCCTGTGCCACTTCGTCAACTCTTTCAATTTCTGGCAGAAGAACGTCGTCCCTTCATCTTCCGTATCCCCGCTCGGTCCCCACACATGGAGGGGACTTTTGCGATCGCTTGAAGGGCCGAAGCAATAGATGGTAACGAGATCGTTCATGTGATCCCCGTGCAGGTGCGTCAGAAAGACCTTGTTCATCCTGCTGTAGGGCACCCCCATGGCAACATATCGGGACACTACGCCGGATCCGCAGTCAAATACAAACGAATCGCCGTTTCCCAGCTCCACGAAGACACTGTTGCAGGCCTGGTTGGGTCGGGGCGTATACCAGGTTCCCAAAAATGAGATACGCATTTCATCCGAGCCGGGGGGCACAACAAGCGGGCCGTAGTCCGGATCGGCATCCGTTGATGCCGTGGCGACACTGTCATGACTGCCGCAGCCCACGATACCCCCCACAGCGAACCCGCCCAAAGCACCTCCCGACGCCTTTAAAAAATCCCGCCTTGTCAATTCCGTGAATCCTGCATTCATCGACTTTTTCATGACCTTTTCTCCTCACCCTTTCTCGATTTCACGACTCAGATCATCAGCGTTTCCATATATTGCCAATGAATTATGCCATAGCGCCGATCACAATACGCCTTCGAAGAAAACCCGGTTCGAAGACACCGCGGGAAATTCTTTTCATTCGTGTCAGATCTGTCGGTAATGGAACAACATAAAAAACGTTTCCGAGTCAACAAATTTTTATGTGTTCTCAGCATGAGGATAACGATGATATGAGTGACTCCACCTTACGTTATTTTCCTTTTACTTCCGGTACTGCCCTCACCCCCTGAGCCAGATCTCCCAACGTAAAAGGCTTTTGTATAAAGTCGCTGCATCCCCTCTCACGCAATTCTTTGAACTGGTCGTCGGCACTGCAACCACTGGAAAAAAGAAACTTCTGTGTTGGATTGATCTCTCTCAGACGATGGAAAGTTTCTCAATAATCTCATTGATGTTAGACGGCTTCAGTGCGTACCGGTCGCCCCGGGCAAACCCAAGGAGCTTACGGGTCAGATCCGCGCCGCTTTTAACCTGTTCCTCGATATACATCAGTTGTTGATAGTGATGATCGGCAGGATCGAGGTCGAGCATTATCAGGGCGGCGTTTCCCTGTATCCCCATGAGAACGTTGTTGAAATCATGTTCAACGCCCCCGGCGAGCGTTCCAATGGACTCCAGTCTCCGGGCACGATTCAACTGCTCCTTAAGCTTCTCTTTCTCCTCTTCCGCCCGCTTGCGACCGGTTATGTCCACCATGACGACCTGTGCACCGGCAGGGACACCGTCATCGATTTGGATCCGGGTATACATTTCAATCCACGTTATTCTTCCGTCGGAGAAGTCAGATATGAAATCTCTTCTCTCATTCCACTCATCGATGTTTTTCGGAGCGGGAACGAGGGCCGCATAGTTGGTCGCCCGGGATGACGCCAAGGGGCGCCTGGCCCACCAGATGTGGAGAGTCGAGATGTGCCCGTGGCGGATGTTCTTCTCCTTGACGGACTCAATGCTGACCTCCTTCACGGGAAAGGTTTCTTCGATGAATCGCTTGTCCTTCATTTTCTCCCTTTGCTGTTATCTCTTTTGGATGAGAACCCGGTTTACAGCCTTTATCCCTGGGTCCCCTCCGAGAGGATGTCCATGTATTCCTGATAAAGGTACCGCTTGTCTCGTTTCCTTCCCGTGGTTTCCTTCAGGATCCCTGCCTTCTCAAACTGTGATACGATGGTCGAGGCCGCCTGGAACGAAATCTCAAAACCTTCAGCCATGTCCTTCACTGAGACATAGGGCTTGCCGAAAAGTCTATCGAGCAGCCCGACCGCAATGGGAGACGAGATTCTGTTCTCCCATAGAAGACGCCTGTGCCTGCTTTGCAGCTCAAGAATCCTTTTGGCCGTCTCCATGGCGGCATCTGCCGTCTCGGCAACCCCCTTCAGGAAAAAAGCGATCCATTGCTCATAGTCGCCCTTGTCTCTGACCATCTGCAGGCGGTCATAGTACTCCTGGCGGTTCCTTTTGAAATAGTAGCTGAGATAAAGGAGCGGCCGGCTCAGCACTTTTTTCCATAAGAGATAGAAGGTGATAAGGAGACGACCGAGCCTTCCGTTCCCGTCCAGAAAGGGATGGATGGTCTCAAACTGATAATGGATGAGAGCGCTGTCGATGAGGACAGGGAGAGCCTCGTCCCTGCGGATGTAGTGTTCAAGTTTGCCCATGGCCTCTACCGTTTCATGAGGTGGTGGCGGGATAAAGACGGCATCCTTGAGAGTACAGCCCGGAGGCCCGATCCAGTTCTGAGTTTTTTTGAACTCACCGGGCCTCCTCTCGCCTCCCCGGACGCCCTCTATGAGGATTTCATGGATTTCCCTGATGAGTCGAAGGCTCATGGGGAGGTCATTGAGCCGTTTCATTCCATGGTTCAAGGCCTTCACATAGTTGACGACATCGGATACGTCGTTGACATTGCTGACCGTGTTTCCGTCTTCATAGACGAAGAGATCCTGAAGAGACGCCTGTGTGCCTTCGATCTGGGAACTCAGAAGGGCCTCTTTCTTCACATACATGGCTATGAAAAGATTGACATCGGGCAGGACATGGCCGACGCCATCCAGACGGGCAAGCGCCATATCCGCCCTGGAAAGCAGCTTCTGCACTTCCCCGCCGATTCTCAACGGCGGGTCGGGCGGCAACGGTGACGGAATAAACGCTCTATATCCCGTGATCTGCTTTATGTAACCTCCGCTTCTTCCCATACCGGACTCCTATTCAAGTATTCTTGAATAAGCTACCACTGAAGGGACTCTTATTCAAGTATTCTTGAATAAGGGGTTCGAAACCAGGACATTATTCCTCTTCACTTGAATAACGATTCCAGTCAATCCCTACTCCATCACCACATGGTCTAAAGAGTCTCCGGCCCCGCTTCCACTTGATCGGCCTTGGAAACAATCTCCTCCAGGGCGACCACATACCGGACAATCTCGATTTTCTCATTGGCTTCCAAGTTCTCAGCCGGGTTGCGTATTGATTTGGCAAAGTCTCAGGGAAGTGGCTGGGTCGATTACTTCTATCTCAACCCTCAAACGAAAAAGGAAGAAGACAAAACCACCTACCCGAGAAGGGTGGATCATTTGGTGATTTGTTGCAGGGTGTATAGATAATTGTTAATACGAACCAGGGAACATAAAGCCTTTTCAGAATAAGCCCCGGGGAGGCATATTCTCCATCATGCATAATCACCCTATTTGTAATCGTTTGATGCTCTTTAAAGTAAATTCCATCACAAAATTGAATGTTTATTTTTTTAGGCCGGGATCCGGGGATTGAAATGAGGCGATTTGAGGCACGATCTTTGGGTTTTTCTGTTTGGATGGGAGCTTGGTTGATTTTTTCTCGTTTGGTAGAAATATGGTAGAAAAAGCAATTTTTAAATCGCAAAAAAGAGGGGGTCAGAACATCGTCTGACCCCCTCTTTAATTTGGTAGCGGGGGCAGGATTCGAACCTGCGGCCTTTGGGTTATGAGCCCAACGAGCTACCGGACTGCTCCACCCCGCGTCAGCGCTTCATAAAAGAACGGCTTTCACTTATATGCCATATACCCGGGAAAGTCAAGAAAGAGGTTCCCGCGCTTTGCTCAGAACACGAAGACCGCCGCCGTGACGACCGTGGTGTAACCGGTGTTGGAGGCCAGGGCGGATTTCGTGACGTTCCTCGTCTTGACGATCTTCCCGCTGATCTTGAACAGGTCTTCCTTTTCGTTCCACGCGGCGTCGATGTCGAAATCGATCCCCAGCGTGGAGGCGAGCATGGCCGCGGCCAGGTCTTCCGCGTAGTCGCCGGCCTGTTTTTCCGTCTGCCCGAAGGCGTGGTGCTCGCTGATGTACCCGTAGGCCCTCTTGTCCGTCGGGATGGCGCACCCCACGGAGGCCGCGATCAGCCTTCTCGGTTCGTTGCAGCAGCACCGGCTCATGACGCAATACACGATGGAACCGGGGACCAGTTCCTTCAGACCCCGCTCCTTCGAGATCACCTTGCATCCCGGGGGAAATATGCTGGAAACCTGAACGAGATTGAATTTCTCGATCCCGGCATCCCGGAGAGCCAGCTCAAAAGAGTGGAGTTCCTCCTTGTGGGAACCGACCCCTTTGACGAAAAACAGCTTTTTCGGCACAAAATCTCTCAATTTCCCGCTCCTCGCAAGTTTATTCCTGCAATGCCAGGTACCCCATGATCCGGTACACCAGTTTTGCCGCCGCGAAATCCGGCGCCACCATTCCCGGAATGGGACAAAGCTCGACCACGTCAAAACCACGGATGACATGGCGTTTCGCGATCTCCCGGACGACGGCGAGCAGTTCCGCCCACGTCAGACCGTCCGGCTCCGGCGTTCCCGTCGCGGGCATGACGGAGGGATCGAGGACATCGAGGTCCACCGTAAGATAAACGTCCTCCGTCAATTGCCGGGATATCCGCTCCAGACACCCCGATGTTCCCCTGAGATCGCCGGGACAGATCACGGACCGCCCCTGTTCTCTCAGCCAGGAAGCTTCCTCGGCGCTCATGCTCCGTATCCCCACCTGAACGATGGGAGCCATCTCCGAAACCCGGCGGGCCACGCAGGCATGGCTGAACGGCGTCCCCTGATAGGATTCCCGCATGTCGGCATGGGCGTCGAGATGAAGCACCGAAATTCCGGGGCGGGCTTCCTTCATCGCCTGGACGGCCCCTATGGAGATGGAATGTTCCCCTCCCAGCATGACGGGGATCTTGCCCCGTTCGAGAACCCCGGAAATTTCCCTTCTCACCGCGTCCATCATCTCCCGTGGCCCGGCCGCGCACGGTTCCAGCGGGAGGGCCGTGTGGATTCCCCTGAGGTAGGTTTCCCGGTCCAGTTCCTCGTCGTAAAGTTCCATCTGGCAGGAGGCCTCTACGATGGCCGCCGGCCCCCTCCTGGAACCCGACTGGTAGCAGGTCGTCAGGTCGTAGGGCACGGGGATCACGACGAATCCGGCCTTTTCGATCAGGGTGTATTCCTGCGGAATTCCACCAAAAACCACTTCTTCCTCCCTCGGGAAAAATCAAAAGAGGATTTTGCTATCACAATGACCCATCGATGTCCAGTTTTTTGTCAACGCCGCGGACCGGTTCAGCGTACGTACCCCGCAATGCCGTCGTACCGGTATTCCTTCCCGATGGTCCGTTCCTCCTTGAGGTCGGTCGAATAAAAATAAACCCCCTTCCCGGGATCGACCCACCGGTAGAGTTCCCGGGTCCCGGAAAGGCGCGACGTGGCAATGTTTCCGATGGCGCCCTGGAACACGTACCCCTCCAGATTCACCCCTTCCCGTTCCTTCCGGTGGGAATAGAAATGGCTGCCTTTCTCCGGATGGTACCACCGGTAAAATTCCGTAGTCCCGGGCGTCCCTTTGCGGAACAACTGGAACGCCACCCCCCGGTAATCATAGTCGCCGGGAAGAAGGATTTCCTCCCCGGGGCCGGGTGTGAACAGACAATCGAATCCGCGGCGGTACAAAAGGATGTCGATCCGGGGAGACACCGGCGCGCCGGAGACTTCCAGGGAAATATCGGCCGCCGCGCTTCCACCGTTGGACGAAAACAGCACGGTCTCCTGGTAGAGACCGGGGGCGAGGTTCTTCGCGTTCACCGCGACATTGATGAAATCCTTCTCCTTCGTCGTCGTTCCGTTGTCCGGGTAGATCCGGATCCAGCCCTTCTTCCCCCGGGTGACGGTCTCCCCGAGGATCCTCACGCCCTCGATGACGGTCCGCCCGTCCCGGGAGACGATGTCCAGGACATGGAAACCGTTCTCGAGGGATCCGGCAACGGGAAACGTTCCCCTCTCCCGGGTCCTGGCGTTGAGATCGATGTCCGCCACCGGGTATCCGTCGATGGAGGCCTGCACCATTCCGCCGTCCGTTTCCCGGTACGCAACCAGCGAGATGCCCGTCCCCGTGAAGGCGAAAGACAGGTGCTCCCCCGCGCCCCGGGCAGCGGGATAACCGTTCCCGTTTTCCCACGCCCCGGTCAGGCTCAACCGGCTTCTGAGCAGATCGGGGGGTGCATACTCCCGATGCGAGGAGAGGCCGTCGTTTCTGAAGGGAACATAGCGCCCCCGCCGGGCGCCTTCCTCGCCGGCGGAGCCTCCGTCCTCCTCCAGGGAGGCGCTCCAGTTCATGGAGCCCATCCCCTGGTTCAGGACCTGGATCCGCTGGACGGCCCTCTTGCCCTCGGGAACGGTGCCGAAATCGATTCCGTAAGGCTCGATGGCGATGCGGGGACGGGAGACCTCGGGGGAAACGGTAAGCTTGAAGTACGCATGCCGCATCCCGCCGTTCGAATACACGGGAAGGACCTCCCTGTGGGGACCCGGGCTCAGGTATTTCCACAGGGTGAGTGCATTGCCGCCCTTTTCCAGCCTGACCTCCATGAGGGCATCGCCTTCATGGCCGGGAACGGCCAGGTCGAAAAGATCCACCGAGGAAACGGTCAGATGGAGCGACCCGGCACCTTTTTTCAGGGTTCCCCGAAGGGGCCCACCGCGGGACGACGTCCACCCGTCCGGTCCCGGAACCTCCCATTCAAGCGTTTCCGCACCCACGTTCTCCAGCCGGAACGTGTCCCTGGCCGTTTCTCCCGGCCCGACGGGGCCCAGATCGATTTCCCGGGGGGAAAGGGAAAGGACGGCGCCTCCCGAAGGCGCCGCAACGGACACCCGGACACTGTTGCTCTCCAGGGTTCCCCTTTTCTTCCGAAGTACGGCGGTGCCTTCATTCCGGGCGATGAAAACGGGCTTCCCCGCAAGGAACGTTCCGACACCGCGGTCGGAAACGATCCACTGGCCGTCGCCGGAGAGGTCGGTCCTCCGTCCGTCCGACCAGATCCCGACCGCCTGGAACGTCCGCCGCTGTCCCAGGGTCATCCGGTCCTCCAGGGGGCTGACGAAAATGGACCGGAGCCGGACCACGCGGACCTTCACGGGGATACGGAGATCCCCCGCATTGGAACGGATCAGGACGGAACCTTCGTGATCCCCCTCTGCGAGATCCACCGTGTCGACCGCCAGCGTCAGATCCTCCCTCTCCCCCGGGGCCACCGGTGTTTCCGTCCGGCGCTTCCCCTCCCGCCATCGCTCGTATGGTTCATAATCCTCGGCTTCCCAGGTGGACTCGGGACAACCCACGTAGACACCGGGAGCATCGGCATACTTCGCCTTTCTCGCCTCCCTCAGAAAGGACCAGACGGATGCATCCCGGTCCGATCGAATCCAGGGATTCCCCGAAAGGACTTCATAAAAAAGGGCGGCCTTCCCCTTGTTCGCGATGGAGAGCTTCCAGGTCGTCCTGTCTCCCGCCTCCAGTCTTCCCAGTTCCGCTTCCAGGGGAGCCGCTTCCAGCACGGGCTCGTTCAGGGCGGTCACCGCCACGGGAACGGAGGGGCTGAACACGTCGCCGAGTTTCGCCGTAATTTCCGCCGATCCCCTCGAAATGCCTTCCAGAACGCCGGGACTGATGAAGCGGGCGACAAAGGGATTGCTCGAAATCCACACGACGGTCTGCGTGATGTCCTCGGTGTAATGGTCGGCGTACTCCACCCGGGCCTTGAAAGCCGCCGATTTCCCCGCTTCGATCCCGGCTTTTTCAGGGATGATGAAGATCTTCCAGCTGTCCTCCTTCTCGGACCTTTCCTGCGCGGCGGGACGGGATTCCTTGAAATCGACGGACACGGGCAGAACCCGGGTTCCCCCCGTCGAAGTGACGACGACGTCCCCCGAGTTCTCTCCCGGCGCAAGCAGGGAGGCGACCACGGTGACGTCCACGGAACTCGCCTCCTGCCGGGTTTTTCCGAAATGACGGCTGACCCGGACCCAGGGCGGGGCCCCCGTGATGACCCATTCCAGGTCTCCGGCGCCCCCGTTCCGGATCTCGAAAACCCGCGAGGGTTCCTCGTTCCACCCCACCGTTCCGAACGCGATGGACGCCGGAGAAACCACCAGGACCGGCGTCTCGCCGGCCCGGGCCCCGCCGCCGAGGATCGGGAAAAGACAGAAGAGGAGAAACAGGGCGAAGCGGGTCCCAAGTCCGGGAAAAGGGATTCGGGCACTTTTCTTGCAGGTTCTTGTCACCGGAGCAGCCCCCATGGCCACGAGGGATTTTTTCTTCCTGTCGTGAGATGGTACGGGGAAAAGACAGGCAAGGCGGATTTCTTTCCTCTGAAAGACACGGAAGAACGCTATTACATGTAGGACGGTCTGTCAAGGCGGAGCTTTTTACCTGCCTTTCGAAAAAATATCGCCTGGCGGAAGGGGCATTCCTTCGGGAACGGCCGGAAAGCGGCGCCACGCCGGGTTTGACCCCATGTTCGCCGTAAGGGCTTGACAGGACGGCGGGATCGATATATTCGTCCCACATTTGATGATGTCGTAAAAAGGACAATTCAACACTTTTTCGAACGGCAAAGGAAAAAGCTCCATAGGCAAGGCGCCCGAATCCCGAGGACTGAGGCGTACTTTCGGTACGCCAAAGGGTCGAGGGGGGAAGGGGAACGCAGCATATGGGCTTTTTACGAAGCCGTCACATTTGACGGTTTCGTCACACTTCCCCCTTCCGTTCCGGGGGAGCGGAAAAAAAGGATGGACGATCAGGAACTGCGGCACTGGATTGCGCTGAGGTTCGTTGAGGACCTGGGCTGCGCGGGCTGTCGCCGTCTTCTCGATCATTTCGGAAGCCCCCGGGACATCCTGGCCGCACCGGAAACGGAACTGCGCAGGGTGTCCAGAATTTCCGGAAAGGCGGCGGAGGCGGTCCGGCGGTTTTCCGATTGGAAACGGGTGGACGAGGAGCTGGAAAAGGCGGCCCGATCGGGGATTTCCCTTCTTCCCATGACGCACCGGGACTATCCCGGGGAGCTGCGCCACCTGCCCGATCCCCCGCCCCTTCTGTATGTCCGCGGAACGCTGCGGGAGGAGCCGGCGGTGGCCGTCGTCGGTTCCCGGAGAGCGACGGCCTATGGCAAGTTCATGACTGACCGGCTCGTCCGGGAGCTGGCCCGTCACGGGATCGCCGTGGTAAGCGGCATGGCGAGGGGAATCGATACGGCGGCCCACTGGGGCGCCCTGAGGGCGAAGGGAAGAACCGTCGCCGTCCTGGGTTCGGGAATGGACGTGGTTTATCCTCGCGAGAACGGGGAACTCATGGAAAGAATCCCGGAAAGCGGGGCGGTGGTCACCGAGTTCCCCTTCCGAACGCCGCCGCTGGCGGCAAATTTCCCCGCGCGGAACCGGATCATCAGCGGCCTTTCCATGGGAGTGGCCGTCGTCGAGGCGGGAGAGAAAAGCGGTTCCCTCATCACCGCCCGTCTTGCCCTGGAACAGGGGAAGGAAGTCTTCGCCGTTCCCGGGAGCATCGACTCGCCGGTTTCGAGGGGAACGCACCGGCTCCTCCGGCAGGGCGCGAAACTCGTGGAGTCCGTCCACGACATCCTGGAGGAGATTTTCCCCCGGGTTCTTTTTTCGGAAGTGGAGAAACAATCGGCCCGGACGGGCCCCGATCACGCCGCCCTCCATCGGGAGGAGCGCCACCCCGGCGGCGGGGAAATCGGGCAAACGGGCGAAAGGGAGGCGGCCCTGCTCCGGATCCTCGGAGACCGGCCGGTGCAGGTGGATGAAATGATCCGGGCCTCCGGCCTGGACTCGAAGGAGGTTCTGTCCCTTCTTCTTTCGCTGGAACTGCAGGGTCTCGTAAGGCAGTTGCCGGGAAAACAATTTGTATTGAAGGAGCGTCCATGAGTCAATCGGTCATCGTTGTCGAGTCGCCGACCAAGGTGAGAACCATCAAGAAATACGTCGGCAAGGGATTCGACGTTGTCGCAACCATGGGGCACATCAAGGATCTGCCGGAGAAAAAGCTCGGGATCGACATCGAGAGCGGATTCGAGCCGTCCTATTCCTTCATCCGGGGGAAGAAGGACGCCGTGATGAAGTTGAAAAAGGCGGCGGCCGGTGCCTCCGCCGTCTATCTCGCCCCCGACCCCGACCGGGAGGGGGAGGCCATCGCCTGGCATGTGGCCGAGGAGATCGGAACGAAGGGGAAAAAGATTTACAGGGTCCTTTTCAACGACCTGACCCGTAAAACCATCCTCGAGTCCCTGAAGCGCCCGGAGGAACTGAACCTCAACAAGTACGAGGCGCAAAAGGCAAGAAGGATCCTCGACCGTCTCGTGGGGTACCAGATCAGTCCCCTCCTGTGGGAAAAGGTGAAAAGGGGCCTGAGCGCCGGCCGGGTCCAGTCCGTGGCGGTCCGCCTCGTCTGCGAGAGGGAAGACGAGATCCGCGGTTTCGTCTCCGAGGAATACTGGAACCTCAACGCCCGCCTGGAGGGAAGCCAGCCCCCGCCGTTCGATGCGAGACTGATCCGGAAGGACGGGAAGAAGATCCGGGTCGCAAGCGGCGAGGAGGCGTCCGAAATCACCGGGATCGTGAAGGAAACCCCCTTCTTCGTCCAGTCCCTGGAAACGAAGGAAATCCGGCGGAACCCGCAGCCCCCGTTCACCACGAGCAAGCTGCAGCAGGAGGCCTCCCGGCACTGCCAGTTCTCCGCCAAGAAGACCATGACCCTCGCCCAGAGGCTCTACGAGGGCGTCGATCTCGGCGAGGAGGGACCCGTCGGACTCATCACGTACATGCGAACCGATTCGGTCCGCATCGCCGACGAAGCCCTCCGGGAAGCCCGGGAATACATCCGGGACAACTACGCCCCCCCCTATCTTCCCGAACGGCCGAGAGTGTACAAGAACCGGCAGAACGCCCAGGACGCCCACGAGGCCATCCGGCCCACCGCCTGCCGGTACCGGCCCCAGGAGATCCGGAAATACCTCGGACGGGATGAGTTCCTCCTTTACCAGCTCATCTGGAACCGTTTCGTGGCAAGTCAGATGAACCCCGCGGTCCTCGACCAGACCACCATCGACGCGGCTTCGGGGCCCTATCTCTTCCGCGCCCAGGGATCGGTGATGAAATTCCCCGGGTTCACCGTCCTGTACACCGAGGGAAAAGACGACGCCGAGGAAAACGGCGAATTCGGGAAAAAACTTCCCCCCGTCGCCGTGGGGGAAAAGCTGACCCTCCTGGAGCTGACGTCGGAACAGAAATTCACCCAGCCTCCGCCCCGTTTCACCGAGGCCACCCTGGTCCGGGAACTGGAGGAACGGGGCATCGGGCGGCCGAGCACCTACGCCGCCATTCTCTCGACGATCCAGGAGCGGGAATACACGCGCCTGGTGGAGCGGCGGTTCCACCCCACCGAGCTGGGCATGCTCGTCAACGAGCTTCTCGTGAAGAACTTCCCCCGGATTCTCGACGTGTCCTTCACCGCAACCATGGAGGAGCATCTCGATTCCATCGAGGAAGGAAAACAGAGCCGCCTGGAAACGCTCGAGGCCTTCTATCTCCCGTTCCACGACGAGCTGGAAAAGGCCAAGTCGCAGATGCGGAACGTGAAAAAAGAGGAAACGCCGACCGACCTGGCCTGCGAGAAGTGCGGAAGCCCCATGGTGATCAAGTGGGGGAAGAACGGCCGGTTCCTCGCGTGCTCCCGATATCCCGACTGCAAAAACACCAGGAACTTCCATGAGGGCGAGAACGGGGAAATCCGGCCCGCCGAACCGGAAACGACCGACAGGGTCTGCGACCTCTGCGGGAAACCCATGGCGGTCAAGCGGGGAAGATTCGGAACCTTCCTGGGATGCACCGGCTACCCCGAATGCCGGAGGACGATCAAGCTGGACGGCAGGGGGATGCCGAAGCCGGCGGCCCCGCAGGAGATAAAGGAAACGGGCGTCCTGTGCGAGAAGTGCGGCCGCCCCATGATCCTGCGGAGCGGCAGGTACGGAGCGTTCCTCGGCTGCTCGGGCTATCCCGAATGCAAAACGATCCGCCCGCTCCCCACGGGGGTCCGGTGTCCCGAGGAGGGCTGTACCGGAGAGCTTGCGGAACGAAGAACCAAGCAGGGAAGGCGCTTCTACGCCTGTTCCCGTTATCCCGAGTGCAAGTACACCCTGTGGAAAAGGCCGGTGCCCGAGGCATGCCCGCGGTGCGGCCATCCCTTCCTCGTCGAGAACACGGCCCGGGGGAAGGAACCCTGGCTGGGCTGCCCGAATGAGGGGTGCGGCTACCGGAAGGATGGGGAATCCGGAGAATCGCCGTCATGATTTCGGCCGAAGCGTCCCCCTCGGACCGGGTCTCCGTCATCGGAGGGGGCCTCGCGGGATGCGAAGCCGCCTGGGTTCTCACGGGCAGGGGAATTCCGGTGACCCTCTTCGAGATGAAGCCCCTGCGGTACTCCCCCGCCCACCAGTCCCCTTTCCTGGCGGAGCTGGTCTGCAGCAACTCCCTGCGCTCCGCCGAACGATCGAGCGCCGTGGGTCTTCTGAAGGAGGAGATGCGGCGCGCGGGCTCCCTGGTCATGGAAGCGGCGGACCGGACCGCCGTGCCGGCGGGCAAGGCCCTCGCGGTGGACCGGGTCCTTTTCTCCCGGTACATCGAGAACGCCCTTGCCGGCCGTTCCTCCCTCAGGATCGTCCGCGAAGAGATCGGGCGGATCCCCGGCGAGGGGACGGTCGTCGTCGCCTCCGGGCCGCTCACGTCCGACGCCCTGGCCGGCGACATCGCCGGCCTCACCGGAAAGGAGCGGCTCTATTTCTACGACGCCATCTCCCCCATTGTCCTGGCCGATTCGATCGATCGCAGCAGGGTGTTCCGGGCCTCCCGGTACGGGACGGACGAAGGGGATTATCTGAACTGTCCCCTGTCGGAAGAGGAGTACGGCCGGTTCTTCGACGCCCTCCTTGCCGGCAGGGAGGTGCCTCTCCGGGAATTCGAGGAGCCGAAATACTTCGAAGGATGCCTTCCCGTGGAGATCATGGCCCGCCGCGGGCGGGACACCCTGAGGTTCGGGCCCATGAAACCGGTGGGCCTCACGGACCCGGCAACCGGGCGGCAGCCCTATGCCGTCCTCCAGCTTCGGATGGAGAACCGGGAAGGGACCCTGTACAATCTCGTGGGATTTCAGACCAAGCTCGCCCGGCCCGAGCAGGAAAGGATCTTCCGCCTCGTGCCCGGCCTGGAAAAGGCCGAGTTCGCCCGTTACGGAAGCATTCACCGGAACACGTTCATCCACGCGCCGTCGCTCCTCCTTCCCTCTCTGAAGTTCCGGGGCCGCCGGGACCTCTTTTTCGCCGGCCAGATCACCGGGGTGGAAGGATACGTGGAGTCGGCCGCTTCGGGCCTGATCGCGGGAATGAGCGCGTCCTTCTTCGTGGAGGGAAAGCCCTTCGATCCCCCTCCGGGAACGACGGCCCTGGGGGCCCTCGTCCGCCATGTGACCGGGGAGTCCCCCGGGGAATTTCAGCCCATGAACGTCAACTTCGGGCTCTTCGACCCCCTGCCGGGCAGGGTGCCGAAGAGGCTCCGTGGAACCCGGTACGCCGACCGCGCCCTGAAGGACCTGGCGGACTGGATGGACGAGGCCGGGCTGACCGGCCCGTCCGGCACCTGAGGACGGTCTCAGTCCTTCTGCCGGCCCCCCGCCGGGACGTTCCGTTCATAGATCATTCTCAGGCCGTCGAGGGTGAGGACCTCGTCGACCACGTCGATGGTCCGCGTCTCCGGCGCGATGGTTCTGGCGAGGCCGCCCGTGGCGATGACCCGGAGTTCCTTCCGGATCTCGTTCTTCATCCGCTCGACGATGCCGTCCACGAGGCCGGCATAGCCGTACACGATTCCCGCCTGCATGCTGGAAACGGTGTCCTTGGCGATGATCCAGCGGGGCCGGCTGAACTCGACCCGGGGCAGTTTCGAAGCCCGGACGAAGAGCGCCTCCGAGGCGATGGCCATCCCCGGGGCGATGCACCCTCCCATGTACTCCCCCCTGGCGCTCACCGAATCGAAGGTCGTCGCCGTTCCGAAGTCCACGACGATCAGTTCCCCCCCGTATTTTTCGTGGGCCGCCACGGCGTTCACGATCCGGTCGGCCCCCACTTCCTTGGGGTTGTCGTAGAAAATGGGCATCCCCGTCTTGATCCCGGGCCCCACGATGAGGGGACGTTTTTTGAAATACTTCTCGCACAGCGGTTCCAGGATGTTCAGCATGGGGGGGACGACGCAGGAAATGATGATGTCCTTGATCTTACCGTAGTCCACGTTGGAAACGCTGCACAGATTCAGGATCTTGATCCCGTACTCGTCCACGGTATGGTTCGCCACCGTCCGGATCCTCCAGTCGTGGAGAAGGGTTTCCCCCTGATAGAGACCCACCACCGTGTTGGAATTTCCCACGTCGATGACCAGCAGCATAGGTTTTCTCCCGTCAATGATGATAATGTCTCGAACCGGGATCCCGGTCGTCGCCGGTTCCGGATCCTTCAGCGTTGACGAAGCCGTAAAAAGTCCAATCAACACTTTTTCGAACGGCAAAGTAAAAAGCTCCAGAGGCAAGGCGCCCGAATCCCGACGAATGAGACGTACGGATGGTACGTCGCAGGGAGGAGGGAAGAAGGGCAACGCAGCATAGGAACTTTTTACGAAGCCGTCAGTAATCCTCCAGCGTAATCTCGCCGGCATGAAGGGTATGAACCCGTCCCCCTTCGTTTTCGAACACCAGGGCCCCGGAGGCGTCCATGTCGAGAACGCGGCCCCGAACCGTCTCCTCTCCGTGCCCCGTGGAAATGGTCTTCCCGACGATCCTGGAGAGGGACAGCCATCGATCGCGGACCGGGGGAAACCCCTCCGTCCGGTACCGGTCGCACCACGCCTCCAGGCTCGCGAAGAGCGAACGGGCGAACGCTTTCCGGTCCACCGCCCGCCCCGTCTCCTCCCGGAGAGACGTGGACGTCTGCCGGAAATCCCCGTGAAATTCCCCCTTCTCCATGTTGAGATTGACCCCGATCCCCACGACGATCGAGTCGACGCGGCCCCCCCGGGTCCGCATCTCCGTGAGAATTCCGCAGACCTTCCTTCCCCCGATCAGGACGTCGTTGGGCCATTTCAGGGTGGTGACGCCGGGGCAGTATCGGGTGAGGAGTTCGGCGACGGCCACGCCTGCGACGAGCGTGATCTGGGGCGCCCGCTCCGGCGGGAGGTCCGGTCTCAGCAGGAAGGAAACGTACAGGTTTCGGCCGGGGGGGGATTGCCAGATCCGGCCCAGACGGCCCCGTCCCCGGGTCTGGCAGTCGGCGATGAGCGCCGTTCCCTCGGTGGCGCCCCGGGCCGCAAGCTCGGCAAGACGGAGGTTGGTGGAATCCACTTCCGGAAGGAACGTGACGGGCCTTCCAAGCCATCCCGATACGGCGAAATCTCCCCAGGCTTCCCTGTTCATGGCGGCTACCCGACCGTTTACGAGGCCCCGCAGCGAACCAGGTTCAAGGAGATGTCCGCGGCCCTGGCCGAATGGGTCAGGGCACCGACGGAGATGAAATCCACCCCGGTCTCGGCGATTTCCCGGATATTCTCGAGGGTCACGCCGCCGGAGGCCTCGAGCGGCACCTTTCGGTCCACGAGCCTGACGGCCTCCCGAATGCGATCGACGGGCATGTTGTCCAGAAGGATCATGCCGGCGCCGGCCTCCAAAGCCTCGCGCACCTCCGCGAGGGTCCGGGTCTCCACCTCGATGCGGAACGTGTGGGAAACCCTCTCGATGCAGCGCCGGAGGGCAGCGGTGACGCCGCCGGCGGCCCGGATGTGATTGTCCTTGATGAGAACCCCCCCGGAGAGCCCGGAACGGTGATTCACGCCCCCCCCCGTCCGGACGGCGTACTTGTCCAGGACCCGGTGTCCCGGGACGGTCTTTCTCGTGTCCAGGATCCGTGCGCCCGTTCCCGCGACGCGGTCCACGTAACGCCGCGTCAGGGTGGCGATTCCGCTCATTCGCTGGAAGAAATTCAGGGCCGTCCGTTCGGCCAGGAGGATGGAGGCGGCGCTTCCACTAATGGAAGAAACGACCTGCCCGGCGTGGACCGCTTCACCGTCTTTCCCGGGGGCCTCGAAACGCAGGCGGGGATCGACGAGAAGGAACACCTTCTCGAAGACGGCGAGCCCCGCGACGACCATGTCCTCCTTCGCCGTGACCTCGGCCGATGCCTCTTCCCTACCGTTCAGGCAGCACAGCGTCGTGACGTCCCCCGTCCCGGCGTCCTCCTCGAGCGCCGTGAGGATCAGCCGTTCAAGCCCCGGGTTCCACCCTTCGCTCATTCTCCCGACTTCTCCCATTCCCGGAGATGATTCAACGCGTTTTCGAGGATTTCGTTCCTGTTCCGGAGGTTGTTGAACTTATCCTCCTCCTTCTGCACTACCTCGGGGGACGCCTTTTCACGGAAATCCCGGTTGGCCAGTTTCCTGGAGACGAACTGGAGATCCCTGGCGATTCTGGCAATGTCCTTTTCCAGGCGCGCCTTTTCCACGGAAAAATCGATCATTCCCTCCAGGAACACATAGACCTTCACCGGGCCGGCCACCCCCGTTGCCACCTTCTTCGGCTCATCCTTCATTTCCCGAACCAGTTCGAGGGACTCGAGGTTCGCCAGGTCCGCCAGTTGGGAAACCGCGGCATGCACCACGTCGAAGGCCCCGTCGTCGGAGGCGAGGACGCGGACCCGGAGTTTTTTCGAGGGCGGCAGGTTCACCTCGCCGCGGATGTTCCGGACGGCCGTGACGATCCCCTGGAGGAGGGCCACGTCGGCGACGGCCTTCTCGTCGGCAAGCCCCCCGTCCTCCGAGGGAAAGGGGCTGACCATGATGGAACCGGCGCCGGGAACCACCTTCTGATAGATCTCCTCCGTCACGTAGGGCATGAAGGGGTGGAGCAGCTTGAGGGAGGTCACGAGAACCGTCCTCAGGGTATCCTGGGCCGCCTTTTTGTCCTTGTCCTTCCCCTTGCCGTAGAGAACCGGCTTGATCCATTCCAGGTACCAGTCGCAGAACTCGTGCCAGACGAACTGGTACAGGGTGGAAGCCGCGTCGTTGAACCGGTAATCGTCAAGCTGGCGGACGACCTCCGAAACGGTCCGGTTCATCCGGTCCAGGATCCACCGGTCGAAGATCCCCCCGTCCTCTTTTGCGGGGGGGACGGGCGGGGCGCTGTCCGCCGCGGGCAGGTTCATGAGGGAGAACCTGGCGGCGTTCCAGATCTTGTTGACGAAGTTCCGGTATCCCTCGATCCGCTCTTCCGACATCCGGACGTCCCTGCCCTGGGCGGTGAAGGCCGCCAGGGTGAACCGGAAGGCGTCGGCGCCGAACTTGTCGATCATCTTCAGGGGGTCGATGATGTTCCCCTTGGACTTGCTCATCTTGTCGCCCTGCTCGTCCCGGACGAGGGCGTGGAGATAGACATCCCTGAACGGGACATCCTTCATGACGTATAGGCCCATCATCATCATCCGGGCCACCCAGAAGAACAGGATGTCGAAGCCCGTTACGAGAAGCGAGGTGGGGTAGAACGTCTTGAGGGCCTCCGTATCGTCGGGCCAGCCCAGGGTGGAAAAAGGCCACAGGGCGGAGCTGAACCAGGTGTCGAGGACGTCCTCCTCCTGCCGAAGGGCCGTTCCCCTGCAATGGGCGCAGGCTTCGGGCGTGTCGGTGGCGACGGTCATCTCCCCGCAGTCGTCGCAATACCAGACCGGGATCCGGTGCCCCCACCAGATCTGCCTGGAAATGCACCAGTCCCGGATGTTTTCCATCCAGTCGAAGTACGTTCCTTCCCACATCTTCGGGACGATCCGGGTCTTGCCCTTGATCACCGCCGCCGTAGCGGCCTTTGCGAGGGGCTTCACCCGGACGAACCATTGCTTGGAGATCGCCGGCTCGATGATGGTCTTGCACCGGTAGCAGCGGCCGACGTTGTGGGTGTAGGGCTCCTCCTTGATGAGGTAGTTCCCTTTCTTCAGGTCCTCGATGACGTTCTTCCTGGCGGTGAACCGGTCCTGCCCCCGGTAGGGGCCGCCGTTCTCGTTGATCACCGCGCTCCCGTCCATGATGATGACCGTATCGATGTCATGCCGCTGGGCCATGGCGAAGTCGTTGGGATCGCAGGAGGGGGTGATCTTCACGGCCCCCGTCCCGAATTCGATGGAAACATAGTCGTCGGCGATGATGGGAATTTCCTTCATCACGAGAGGCAGGATCACCATCTTCCCGACCATGTCCCGGTACCGGGCGTCGCCCGGATTCACCGCCACCGCCGTGTCGCCCAGCATGGTCTCCGGCCGCGTCGTCGCCACCACCACCTCGCCCGTTCCGTCCGCATAGGGATACCGGATGTACCAGAGCCCTCCCTTTTCCTCCTCGTATTCCACCTCGAGGTCGGAAATGGCCGTGTGGCAGCGGGGGCACCAGTTCACGATGTAATCCCCGCGGTAGACCAGGTCGTCCCGGTACAGGCGCACGAAGACCTCCCGCACGGCCCGGGACAGCCCCTCGTCCATGGTGAACCGCTCCCGCTCCCAGTCGCAGGAGCACCCCAGTTTCTCGAGCTGGTTGAGGATGATGCCGCCGTACTTTTCCCTCCACTCCCAGACTTTTTCGATGAATTTTTCCCTTCCCAGGTCGTGCCGGGTCTGGCCCTTTCTGGAGAGATCCTGTTCCACCACGTTCTGCGTGGCGATCCCCGCGTGGTCCGTACCGGGCATCCACATGGCGTTGTATCCCTGCATGCGGCGGTACCGGATGATGACGTCCTGAAGGGTGTTGTTCAGGGCGTGCCCCATGTGGAGCATTCCCGTAACGTTGGGCGGGGGGATGACGATCGAGTAAGGTTTCCGGTCACTTCTGTCCTCGCCGTGAAAAAATCCCGACTCCTTCCAGTAAGGGTACCATCGGGCCTCCACTTCGCGAGGCTCATACGACTTGCTTAACCTTTCCTTGTCCATCCTATTTCTCTCCAGGATCTGTCTTTCAAAGAGAAGGCGTAAGGTCACCGGGCCTTACGCCTTCCGGATGATGCGGACCGCCGGGTGGAAGAAACGGCGCTGTCTTCCGCGCGCCCCGGCGGGACCTTTTACAGTTTCAACTGCTCCTGAATGTTCCGGATGATCAGGAGCCCGTCCGCGCCGGATACGGATCCCAGCGGGACGAATTCACCGGTCGTGATGTCCTGGGCTTCCATGATGCCCCGCGTGGTCACCACCATGACGGCATTGAAATAGGGAAGATCGTTCCTCAGATCGGGGAAGGGCGACGGCGCGCCGATGAACTTGGTGGCCAGCCCGGGATCCTGCCCCACCTTCATGAGAATGTCCTCGATCATCATGGCGTATCCCGCCCGGGTGATCAGGTCGTTGGGGTAGAACTTCCCGTCCGGGGACACTTCGAGACCACGGACCCCCATGGCGAGAATGCCCTGGACGTCGTTCTTCATGGGATGATCCGCGATGTCGGAGGCCGACGGCAGGGCGCCTTTCTCCTTCGCCGCTTTGTATTTCTCGGGATCCACGAAGGACGTGTCGAAGGTCCTCACGCCGAACCGCTTGTACAGCTCGTCGATCTTCAGCTCTTCCATGAAGAGGGCCGCCAGGTCCGCCCTGGTGATCTTGTCCACGAGGGCGATCTGCTTCCCCGTCCGGCTGCCCGGCATGGCCCGCTCGATCTTCTGCATGAGCTTCCATTCCTTGTCCGCCTCGCGGCCGTAGTCCCCCTTGAGTTCGATGACCTTGACGAACATGTCGCCGGCCTTGCGGAATTCATAGGCCGTCTTGTAGGCCATCCCCATGTAATACGGGGCCGCGGCCGACCGGGCATCCCGTTTCAGGGCGTCCTCGTACTCGTCTTCCGCGTCTTCGAGCCAGTCGTCCGGCTTGGCCGCGGTCAGGTAGCGGATCATGGCCACGTGATAGAAGGCTTTTTCCTCATCGGTGTCCGCGTTCTTCTTTCCTTTCTTCAGCAGGTCCGCGGCGCCCTTGTAATCCCCCTGGTACGCCTGGACAAGACCCTTCCCCGAAAAGGCCATGGAGAATTTCGGATTGAGCTGAAGAGCCAGGTCGAACTCCTCGAGAGCCTTGTCATATTTTCCCTGATCCAGGAATTTCATCCCCGTGTAGGTGTGGTGCTGGGGGGTGTCCAGCTGGCTCACAGGTTTCCGGATCTTGGGCGCACAAGCGAACAGAAGAGACAGCCCCGCGACAACGGCCAGGATCGCAAAAAGTCTTCCGTATTTCTTCATAAGATTTCTCCTCCTTTGAAGGCTCTCGTTCCCCTCGAAAAGACCATCCATACAATCACCTGATCATTAGCCTCATACGGCGGTTTAGTCAAGAAAATTTCCGTCTTGACTGCTTCCGGCCCGCGCAGGGTCTGCGTTCAGAAAAGCATCTACCCGGAACTTGAGACGATCTTCATCCTCCGGCAAAAACCACTCCAGGTCCTTTTCCTTCTTCATCCAGGTTCCCTGCCTCCTGGCATAGAGACGGGTGTCCCTCTGGACGGAAAGGACGGCCTCCCTCTCCGTCAGCTCCCCCCGGATATGGCGGAAAACCGGGCGATACGTGAGCGTCTGCAGGGGTTTCAGCGTCTCGCCGTATCCCCGCCGGAGAAGGTCCTCCACCTCCCCGACGAGCCCCTCCCGGAACATCTCCTCCGTCCTGCGGTCGATCCGGGAAAACAGGTCCTCCCGTTCCCGGACAAGGCCCAGGCAAAGGGAACGGTACGGCTTTCTGCGGAACCGGTGCTCCCGCTGCACCGCCGTCATCGTCCGTCCCGTCGCTTCGTACACTTCCAGGGCGCGGAGGATCCGGACGGCGTCGTTCCTGTGAATCCGGGCGGCCGACTCGGGATCCGTCCTCCCCAGTCTTTCGTAAAGGGCGGAAAGTCCCGATCGGGCCAGTTCCCGTTTCAGGCCATTCCGGATCTCCGGATCGGCGCCCGCTTCCGCGAGTCCCCCGAGGAGCGCCCGGATGTACAGGCCCGTGCCGCCGACCACCCAGATCGTTTTTCCTTCCCCGTGGAGCCGTCCGATGACCCGTTCCGCCAGTTCCACGAAAAGGGCCGCGTGGAACGGTTCGTCCGGATCGGCCACGTCGACGAGGTGGTGGGGAAGGAACTCCCTGACGGAGCGGGACGGTTTGGCCGTGCCGATATCCAGATACCGGTACACCTGCATGGAGTCCGCACTCACCACCTCCCCGCCGAACACCCGTGCCAGCCGGAAGACGAGATTCGTCTTTCCCGTCCCGGTCGGTCCGGTCAGAACGATGAGCGCCGGCTTTCCCCCCCGGCCGCCGGACGCCTGCATGCCGTACACCGCCTCCCTTTCCACCGGTCATCTCCGGAACATCCTGTCCAGGTCCCTCCGGCCCAGGGAAACGCTGACGGGCCGGCCGTGGGGACAGGTCGACGCGGAAGGAGTGCGGTCCAGTTCCTCGAGAAGCGCCCTGACCTCATCCTCCCCGAGAAGGTCGCCGGCCTTCACGGCGCCCCGGCAGGCGACGAACCGGAGGCATCGTTCCTCCAGGGAAGCCAGGCTGTCCGCCCTCCGGTTCTCCGACAGGTCGTCGAGAAGATCCGGAAGCATCCCCGCCGCCGTTCCCGGGGAGAGGGTCCGGGGACAGGACCGGAGGAGGACCGTCGTCCCCCCGTAAGGCTCGGCGGAAAAACCGAGTTCCGCCAGGGCGCCGGCGGCGTTCTCGAAAACGCCGTACTGCCCGGGCGTCAGAAAGACCACTTCCGGCAGAAGGAGTTCCTGGATTTCCCCTTTCTTCCCCCGGCCGTTCTTCAGCTTCTCGAACAGAATCCTTTCGTGGGCGGCATGCTGATCCAGGAAAACGACGCCTTCGGAAGACAGGAGAATGAGGTAGGTGCCCCCGTACCGGCCGAGATACCGCAGGGAGGAATAACCCGCCGTTCCCTCCGGTTCTCCCCTCTTCTCCTCCGGGGCCGCTTCTCCCTGCCTGCGGACATCTTTCCCCGGGACGGGGATTTCCGGCCCGTCGATCGTTTCCTCTTTCCCTTCCGGAAAGCCCTTTCCTCCGGAAATGGCAGCGTTCCAGCCGGGCCTTCCCCCCCCTGCCGGAAACAGTCCCGGTTCGGGGCGGGCGCGCAGCGTGTACCTTCTCGCCGCCTCCAGGACCCGGTCCCTTGGCGCCGCGGTCTCCCCCGTCCCGCCGGCCGGCTCCTCTCCCGTGAGGGAAGACGGCCGCCCGGCGGGAGTCAGGTGCGACAGCGCCGCGGACAGGGCTTCAAAAACGGCCTGGTACACCCGGCGCGGCTCCCGGAAACGGACTTCCAGCTTGGCCGGATGGACGTTGACGTCCACGTCCTCCGGCGGAAGAGACACGAAAAGCAGCACGAAGGGATAGCGGCGCGGTTCGATCCGGTTCCGCATGGCCCCGAAGACGGCGCCGCTGAGCAGCGTGTCCCGGACCGGCCGGTCGTTGACGGTGTAGTACATGTCCCGGGACGTCGACCGGGTATGACCGGGTAGGGAGACATAGCCGCTCACCCGGAGATCCCCGTCCCCTCCCCGGAAGGGAACGTGCTTCTCATGGAAATCTCTGCCGAAAAGGAGGGAAAGCCGTTCCTCGAGGCTCGTCTCCCCCGGCAGGTACAGAAGCTTCCTTCCCCCCGCGAGGAAGGTGAACCGCACCGCGGGATGGCACAGGGAAAGACGGGTCACCGTCTCCAGGCAGTGGGCCTGTTCGGCGGAATCCTTTTTCATGAATTTTCGTCTGGCGGGAACGGAAAAGAAAAGATCGGACGCCCGGATCGCCGTCCCTTCGGAAGCGCCCGTTTCCTCCACCTCGCGGAAGACCCCGCCCTCGATGAGAATCCGGGTTCCCGAAAGGGCCCCCCGCTCGCGGGTGATCATTTCCATCCTGGAAACGGCGGCGATGCTCGGAAGGGCCTCCCCCCGAAACCCGAAAGACCGGATGCGGAGCATTTCATCGGCCGCGTACAGCTTGCTCGTGGCATGGCGCTCGAAGGCCAGCACGGCGTCTTCCCGGTTCATCCCCCAGCCGTTGTCGGTCACGCGGATGGACCGGGTTCCCCCCTTTTCGATTTCCACTGCGATGTCCGTCGCGCCGGCGTCCAGGGCGTTTTCGACCAGTTCCTTGACCACGGAGGAAGGACGGTCCACCACCTCCCCCGCGGCGATCTGGTCGATGAGGACCCCGGGCATGACCGCCACTTTTCTCTTTTCCAACCCCATTGCCTGATCCCGTTCTTCCATGAACCGATCCCGTTCCTTCGGGCCTCATTTCGCGGCGGGCAAAACGGATGAAAAAAACAAGCCGCAGCCTTTCCCGAGTGAAAAGCTGCGGCTTGGCGTCACCTGTCGTCCATTCCCCAGGGGAACCCCTTCCGGGAAATCAGTCGAGGACGATCATCACCCGGCACTTCTTCATGAAGGTGAGATTTTCCCCGGTCGCCCGGATCGAGTTCGCATCGTTGTTCGAAATGGTGATGTTCGACTTTCCGGTGCCTTCCGCTTTCATGGCTTTCACCGTGACCGGGTTGTTCGTCACCCGCTGGTTCGTCTGGGCGGCGTTCAGGTCGCGGGCATAGCCGCTGATCCCCTGCTGGACGGCGTATTCCCGGTCCACCACCATGGATCCGTAGACTTCCTGTCCGTTTTCATCGATAATCTTCGGCGACATGGCCGGTCTCGCACCGATCCCCCGGGCATCCACGACAAGACCCGTGTAAACGACCGCGGGCTGCACGGCCGTCGCCGCCGGGGCCGGAGGCGGCGCTACCGGTGCCGGGGGCGCCGGAACGGCGGACGGTGCCGGCGGCGGGGCGACCGGCGGGGCCTGGGGAGGCGCAACCGGTGCCGGAGGCGCCGGAACGGCGGGCACGGACTGGATCACCGTAGGATAAATGATCTGGGTGAGCCCCCCGTTGAGGTTCATCCTGACGGTCACTTCCACCGTCCCGTCAGACAGGTAGTCCGTCTTGACCAGCTGGGCTCCTTTGACCATCCCTTCCACCTGGGTCCGGATGATGTCGCTTTCCACGGCGAAATCCTTCACCAGCGTTTCCGAGTTCACCCGGACACCCTGGGTCACTTCGAGGAGTTTCCGGTAGGCGTCGGCCGTGGCGGCCCGCATGGCCATGGGACGGGCCTGGGGTTTTCCGTAGAATCGCTCGGGAGGCGCACCAATCCCAACGGCCTCGATGACTCCGGTCGTCCAGTTGACGCTCCCCGATGTCCCCATCATTTCCACATACTGCCCTGCTCCGGCGGTCTGAGCGGCAACCCCGGAGGCTCCCGCAAGCATGAAAAACAGAGACAGGATCAAGACAACCGGCATCACACCCTTTCCTCTCATCATATCCCTTTTTACCTCCTTTGCATTCCAGAAGAATTTTCCGCGCATGTCAATTTCCCCCTGTCCTCATATCCCCATCCCCCGGAGAGGGGGCGCTGATTTCGGACGCTGGAGCCCGTACCGGGACATTTCTCCGTGTATTAAATGTTTTTTCCCGCCCCTCTGTCAATGAAAAAATGCATGATCCCTTCCAGCCGTCCGGCATTCCGGGGGAAAAGCGTCACTGGTATTTCTTGAGGTAGTACACGGCCGCCTTGTTTCCGGGCTGGACGGAAAGCATCTGTTTCCAGTACTGTACGGCCTTCTTCGTCTTTCCCTCGCCTTGGAGCTTCAGGGCCATGTCCCCGTACGCCTTGGCAAGGTTCGACTGCGCGTCCCGGTCCTTCGGGTTGGTTTCGAGCACTTTCTTCCATTTGTCGACGGCTTCATCCACCTTGCCCTGGTTGTACAGGATCCAGCCCATGTCGTTCATGGCCTTCGTGTGGGAGGGTTTCAACGCCATGGTCCGGTCGTATTCGAGAAGGGCGTTGTGGACCATGTCGAGGTTGCTGAAGGCGGTGCCGAGCCGGTAATGGGTTTCCGCCTCCTCCGAATCGGCGTCCCGGGCCTTTTTCAGGTATTCGATGGCCTTCACGGGATTGTGCCGGATGTTGTAAATGGCGCCGATGAAGTAATACGCGTCCGCGTTCCCCGGATCCAGGGCAATCACCTCGTTGAACTTCGTAAATCCCCGGTCCAGGTCGTTTTTCCTGAGGTAGAGGATCCCGAGCCACAGGTGGGCGAAGGTGTTTCGCCCGTCGATCTCGACGACCTTCGAAAACTCGCGGAAGGCGTCGTCGTAACGCTCCTTCTTGGCATAGAGAATGCCGAGCTGGTTGTGGGCGTATTCGTTTTCGGGATCCAGCCGGAGGGCCTCCTGAAATTTTCCGATGGCCTGATCGACGAGACCCCGGTAGTGGTGGTCCGCCCCCTCGAACAGGAGGTCGTTCACGTCGGCGGCCCATGCCGCGGCGCCCGCGAACACCGCGAACATCGTCGCCACGAGAATCAGACGGCCCCAAAGCGTTCTCATGCGATCCCCCGGAACACGGAGTCGGCGACCCGGTCAAGAAAGGCCGGGGTCTTCAGTTTCGACTCGTCCTCGGGGTTGGAAATGAACCCCGTTTCCAGAAGGATGGCGGGCATCTTCGCCCTGCGAAGGACGAAGAAATTGGCGGAGTTCACGCCCCTGCTCCGGAAGGGCAGGTCGGTCTTGAATTTTTCCTGGAACCTGCCGGCGAAGGATCCGCTCTCCTTCCAGTACATCCTCTGCTCGAAATGGAAGAGGATCTCCTCGATGCTGATGAAGCCCTCCTCCTTTTTGAATTCCTCGTCGAACTTCAGGACCGAGTTCTCGAACTCGGCCACCCGGGCGGCTTCCTGGTTCGAAGCCTTCTCGGCGCAGTAATAGGTTTCGGACCCGTTCGCCTTCCGGTTCTCGTTGGCGTTGATGTGGATGCTGATGAACAGGTCCGCCTGGTACTGGTTCGCGACGGCCGTCCGGTCCGACAGGGGGATGTAGTAATCCCCCGTGCGGGTCAGGAAGGACTTCACCCTGCCCCCGGCTTCCAGCCGCCGGTGGAGCCGGGTGGCCAGCTCCAGGGTAACATCCTTTTCCTTCAGCCCCGAAAGGCCGACCGCCCCCGAGTCGAAACCGCCGTGGCCGGCGTCGACGACCACCCTTTTGACCTGATACTCCAGGCTTTCCTTCGAGGCCAGCCGTCCCAGCACCCGTTTTTCCTCCTCCTCCGCCTGGATTTCCAGGGGGGAGCGCGGTTTTTCCTTCTTCGGGAGCTTCGGGATGGGTTTCTGGGTCATCATCTCCACCATCCACCGGGAATAGGTGTCCTCCGGGTTGATCCGGAGGGCCTGCCGGAAGGCGTCCACCGCCTCCGCCGTCTTCCCGAGACCGCGGTACGCCCTGCCCAGAAGGCCGTAGGCCCAGTCGCTCGACGGATCCATGGCAACCGCCTTCTGCAGAACTTCCACGGCCTTGGCATACTCTCCGTTCTGGATGAGTTCCTGGCCCTGAAGCCCGAGATCGAAGGCGCTCTGGCCGAAGAGCAGGTCGGGAAAGATCCCGGCGACGGATGAAACGAGGGCGCCCTTTCCCAGAAGATGGAGAAATGTCCTGCGGTCCATGAATGATCCCTACGGCGCGAAGGCCCGGCTTTCAGGGGACGTCAGCCACGGTTCGATGTTGATGGAGGTCCCCCAGATCCTGTCCCGGTTCGGCGGGGATTCCCCCCACCAGTTGTTCCGGGCGTCAATGTAAATGGAGGAAAAGGACTGAACGGCGACGGCGTTGTCCGAGAAATTGTTCCTTCCGATGAAGGGATTCGACATGCCCACGGCGGTGATCGCCCCCTCCCCGGAATTCCGCTGGAAGGTGCAGTAGGTGATCTTCGGCGACGCGTCGTTGCGGCAGGCGATCCCGCTCTGGGCGTTGTCGGCGATGTAGCAGGAGGTGATCTCCGGCGCCCCCCCGTGAATGTCGAAGGCGGTGGAGGCGTACCGGGCCACGCAGAACTCGAGGAAACTGTTCACCTTGGAGGCCCCGGAAAACCGGACGGCGCTCCCGTAGAAACCGGCTGACGGAGACGCGGCCGACGCGGTGAAGACAATGGGGGATTCCCCGGTTCCTTTCGCATGGATCCCCCCGTCCCTAACGAGGATGGCGGTCTTCTGGTCATACCGGATCTCCACGCCCGGCTCGACGAACAGGGTCGCCCCGCCGTCGATCACGAAGTCCGAGACCACCCGGAAGGGGCTCCCGGAAAGAAGGAGATAGCCGTCCGCGAGGACCGTTCCTTCCAGGGTCGACGGCTGAACATTGACCGATTTCGGTTTCCCCTCGGGAGGCGGACCGTCCAGGACGGTGCGGATGTCGACCCGCCCCCGGATCTTCGAGAGGATCTGGAGGACGTCCGTCGTTCCCCACCAGTTGCCCTGGGCCTTCGCCGTGTCTCCCCCGGTTTCCCCGGCGAGGTCGTAGGGCCGGTTCTCGCAGAAGCTGTTTTTCGCCGCGGTGAGCCGGGCCTCGTGGAGCGCGATCCCCGATCCGCCGTTCCGGGAAAGGACATTGCCTTCTACGAGGGCGTCGGCGTTCCGGATTTCGATGCCCGGGCCGCCGTTCCCTTCGATCCGGTTTTCCCGGACCGCCGGCCTTGCGGAGGAGTCGACCACGATCCCCGCGGTCTTGTTCTTGTGGATCGTGCAGTTGCGGATCTCAGGCCGGGAGAAGCTTCCCTCGATCCTGAGCCCGACGGCGTTGCCCGTGATTTCCACAGACTCGATCTTCGGAGAGGACGCCTCGCAGCGGACCCCCGTCTCCGCGCCCCGGATCCTGCAATAGCGCAGGACATTGTCCTTTTCACGGACGTTGGCGAAATGAATCCCCGGCCAGCCCCCGCTGCCCTCGAAATGAATGAGCCTTTTTTCGTCGCCCCGGGCGACGAGCCGGCCCTCGATGACGAGGGCGGCGCCCTTCGAGCGGATCACCGTTCCCGGTTCGACGGTCAGAAGCGCCCGGTCCTTCACGACGACGGGCCCTTCCAGGACATAGGGGCTCGCCCCGGAATACCATGTCGTGTCCGCCTCGATGGTCCCCGAAACGGCCGTCGGGCCGGGAGGCATGGGCATCCCCTCGACGGAATCGGTCTTCCCGCTCTCGTTACCGGCGACGTCCTCGGCAGACAGGCGGTAGAAGTATTTCCGCAGATTCTCGAGGTTCTTGTCCTTGAGTTCGTTGAATTCGGTCTTCCCGATCTCCTCGTAGCCGCTCAGCGGGGTCACGCTCCGGTAGACCCGGTATCCGGCAAGATCCTTGTCGGTGTTTTTCACCCAGTCGAGAAGGACATAGGTGTTTCTCCCGACGGCGTTGAAGCCGGAGGGAACGGCGGGCGGAGTGGTGTCGAGCGTCACCGTCCCGATGGCGTCGATCCACTGGGAGGTGTTCCCGGAATCGTCGGAGAGGAAACCCGTGACCACGGCGCCGGCGACGTTATCCCCGGGAACGACGCGGTATACGCCGAGATAGCCCCCCTCCTCCACCTCCTTCATGTCGATCCCCTTCCGGTAGTCGCCGATGCCGAACCACGCCCTGAGGCCGGGGCTGCCCTTCATGACGACCTTCACCTCGTCCCCGGCTTTCTTCGGAAGCCCCTTCGTATCCTGGGCCAAAAACGTAATGACCGGGGGTTGGGCGACCTCCGCAAGTTTCGGGGTTGGAATGGTTTTCACCATGTCGCGGAAAAGATCGTCGCAGGCCCGAAGGAGCTGGATGTCCCGCACGTTCATGGCCGTGGCGACGATGGTGGCGATGATCCCCACGGGAGTCGTCGAGATCCCGCCCGAATGGCTCCTGACGGTGTGCTCCCCGCTCCACAGGAAATTCCCCGTTTTCGTGTCGTACATCTCGATCTGTGCGCCGACGGACACCTGGGAATAGATGACGGCGAAGAGCTTGTCGAAGTTGGAGATGGTCCCGAAGACGACGGCATCGACGGAAAGGATCTTCCCCAGTTCCCGGGCGCCCTTCTTCCGGATCTCCTCGGGATCGGTCAGCCCCGCTTTCTGGAGAAGATGATTCACCCGGGAAAGTTCCATATCCCTGAAGGGCAGGGAACTCAGGTGGTTGTAAAAGCATTTCCGGACGATTTCGAAGCCTTCCCTGCTCCCCGACTGGTCGACGAACGGAACGATCGCCACGGACCGGGGCGGATGCTTCTCCATGTACGGATCCACCTTGAAGGTCCCCCCGAAAATACTGCGGACTTCCGAAACGACGCCGGTTTTTTTTGTGGACAGAACGCATCCGAAAAACAGGAAGGAAAGAACGACCACCCATGAGAGAAGGAACAGGGTCCCTTTCAGTCTCTTCGTCATAGGCCCTCCTTGACAGGGTTTTCAACGCCCCCTGCCGTCCCTCCCCCGGGAGAGGTTCGGAAGCCGGCGACCTTGAGCAGGGCGTTTTCCTCGTCTTTGACAACCGCCCCGTGGCCCGGATAGATCCGGAGCGGTCTCGTGTTCTCGAGGAGGTACTGAAAAGAATCCTCAAGGCGTCCCCTGTCCCAGTAGAACCGGTTCAGGAACGCACCTTTTTTCCTTAACACATTGAGAATAAGATCTCCACAGATTAATTCCCTCGTCCTCCCGTTGTAGAAACTCACCGAGTCACTGGAATGACCCGGAGTTTCAATGACTTCCCATTCGCCGAACCCCATGGGGTATCTTGCCCCCGACCCGTCGAGGAAACGGACCCGGTCCCGGTAGGGCAGGCGGACGAGACTCCGGAATCCGGGCAGGGGGATTCCGGCGAGGGTCATGACCCGCAAATGGGCGGCCCGCCTCACGGAACGGGTGCAAAGAAGGGTGGCCGGCGTGAGTCCGACGAACCAGTTCCGCATGACGGACATCCGATCCGTTCCGTTCAGGTATCCCCGGACCGGACCCGGAAAGAGAACTTTCGTCTCCGGGGGACACCGGCGCAGGAGAAACCCGATCCCCCCGATGTGGTCGATGTGAAAGTGGGTGGCGGCGATGAGGCGAAGACGCTCCGGCGACGACCCGAGGACGCCGGTGAGATGGTCCGCCACGTCCAGCGCGCTCCCCCGGCTTCCCACGTCCACCGCCGCGAATCCCGGGTCCCCCTCGATGAGGTACGCCCGGGCGAAACCGGTGTGGGGAATTTCATGAACGGCCGTTCCGAGCGGAGACATGCGGGACACCCTCCCGGCGTCTTCAGTCCCCGGCGGGTTCCCGGCGGGACCGGAGGTAGTCTTCCAGGGCGACCTGCCAGAAACGGAGCGTCTTTCCCGTGGCCCCGGTGAATTTCCTCGTCGACAGAACGGACCATGCCGGCCGGTGCGCCGGACGTCCCAGTTCCTCCGAGGTCATGGGAGAGAGGTCGACGTCTTTCATCCCCGAAAGGGCGAGGATCTTTTCCGCGAACCTGTACCAGCTGCAGGTCCCGCGGTTGGTGACGTGAAAGATTCCCCGGCGGCCTCCCTCCACGAGGATCTTCACCGCCGCCGCCAGGTCCGTCGTGCAGGTGGGGGACCCGACCTGGTCGTCTACCACGCGGAGGACCTTATCCCGCTTCGCCCTGGCGAGAATGGTTTCGACAAAATTCTTTCCGTTCCGCCCGTACAGCCAGGCCGTTCGGACCAGGAGGAATTCCGGCCCCTCCTCCAGGAGGCGGCATTCTCCGAGATGCTTGGAAGACCCGTAGGCGCTGATCGGCCGGCAGGGGTCGTCCTCCTCGTAAGGGGCCCCCTTTGTCCCGTCGAACACGTAGTCGGTGCTGAAGTGGATGAGAAGGGCCCCCCGCTCCCTGCAGATCCGGGCGAGGTGGCCCACGCCCTCGGCGTTGACCTGAAAGCAGCGGTCCCTGTCCGTCTCGCAGGCGTCGACGTTCGTGTAGGCCGCCGCGTTGATCACCGCCTCGGGATCACGCTCCGCGACGATGCTCCGGCAGTCCGAAAAGGAGGTGAGGTCGAAATCGTCGATATCGGCGCCGGTCACCTCATGGGAGGCCGCCAGGAGCCGGCAGAGATCGGAACCGAGCATCCCCCGGTCGCCAAGCACGAGAATTCTCATTCGTAAATGACCTCCTTCAGAAAAAGGCCCTGGGGCGGCGCGGTGGCGCCCGCCCGCCGGCGGTCCCTCGCGTCGAGGATCTCCGGGATGTTCCCGGGGGAGAATCTTCCCCTTCCGATCTCCACGAGGGTTCCCACAAGATTCCTCACCATGTGCCTGAGAAATCCGTCGGCCTCGATGGTATACCGGATCTCCCCGTCTCCGCCGGAAGTCAGGAAGCTCCGGAACACCGTCCGCGTGCGGCCCCGGGTGTCGCACTGGGTCGCGCAGAAGGATGTGAAATCGAGGGTGCCGACGAAACGGGAGGCGCCTTCCTCCATCCGGGAGAGGGAAAGGGGCCCCCGCAGGTGCCAGGCGTAATTGCGGAGCAGGGCCGGCCGCCACGGCCGATGGATCATCCTGTAGAAGTAGACCTTTCTTCTGGCGTCGTACCGGGCGTGGAAGGAAGGATCCGCGTCGGCGATGTCCCTGACGGCGATGTCCGGGGGAAGGATGCTGTTCAGCCCTTTGTGGAGGTTCTCCGCCGGGATCCGGGTTTCCGTCCGGAAATTCGCCACCTGCCCCAGGGCATGGACTCCGGAGTCGGTCCTTCCGGCCCCGATGACCGCCACCGTCTCCCCGGTCATCTTTCCGATGGCTTCCTCCAGGGTTCCCTGAATGGAAGGCCCGTCCGGCTGGCGCTGCCATCCCCGGTAGGCCGTACCGTCGTATTCGATCGACAGCCGGATGTTTCTCATGAAATTCCCGGGCCGCCCCTGACCCCCGCGGCCCGGATCCACGCCCCCTCCCTGCCGGCACTCCTGTAACGCCGCATAGGAACTTTTTCCGAAGCCGTCAGCAGTTGTTCAAAGCCTCCACCGCAGGAAGCCGCTTTCCTTCGAGCAGTTCCAGGAAGGCCCCTCCCCCCGTGGAGATGTAGGAAATGTTGTCGCTTTCCTTGGCCCTGTGAATCGCCACGTCCGTGTCCCCGCCGCCGACGATGGTCAGGGCGTACGAGTTCGCGACGCTGTGGGCCAGGGCGAACGTCCCGCGGCTGTAAGCGTCCTTCTCGAACACCCCCATGGGGCCGTTCCACACGATGGTTTTCGCGTTTCCGAGGGCCTCGCTGAACAGGGTGATCGTTGCGGGGCCGATGTCCAGGCCCATCCAGTTGGGATTGATTTCCTGCACGGGGACGATCTTCGTCTCCGCCTGGTCCTCCATGCTTTCGGCGATGACGCAGTCCACGGGAAGATAGAAGCGGACTTTCTGCTCCCTGGCGATGTTCATGACCTCCAGGGCACGGGGGATCAGGTCCTCCTCGACGAGCGACCGGCCCACCTCGTGGCCCACTGCCTTGAGGAAGGTGAAGGCCATGGCGCCGCCGATGATCATCTTGTCCACTTTTTTCACAAGGTTCACCATGGCTTCCAGCTTTCCGGACACCTTGGAGCCGCCGATGATGGCCACGAGGGGACGGGCCGGTTCGCCCATGGCGCGGTTGAAATAGTTGAGTTCGTTCTTCATCAGGAACCCGGCGGCGCACTCCTTCACGTATTTCGTGATGGCCACGTTGGAGGCGTGGCTGCGGTGGGCGTTTCCGAAGGCGTCGTCGATATAGACGTCGGCGAGGCCGGCCAGCTCTTTGGCGAATTCGTCGTTGTTCTTCTCCTCCTCCGGATGGAACCGGAGATTCTCCAGAAGCACGAGGCATCCGGGACGCATGCTTTCCACGATCCGCTTCACTTCATCGCCGATGCAGTCACCGGCCATGATCACTTCCTTTCCCAGGAGCCGGGAAAGCCTCCGCGCCACCGGAGCGAGACTCATCCGGTTCACCACCTTCCCCTTGGGTCTTCCGAGGTGGGAGATGACGATGATCCGCGCCCCCTCGTCGAGGGCGTAGTTGATCGTCGGCAGAGCCGCACGGATCCGGGTGTCGTCGACGATATGGGAATTCTCGTCGAGCGGAACGTTGAAATCAAACCGGCAAAGCACACGCTTTCCCTTGAGATCCAGCTGGTCGATATATTTCATATGGCCTCCCAAATCCTTCTCTGATGACGGTTTTTCGATTATTCGGAAACAACCAAGGGCTGTTCGTTGACGGAAGCAAACCTGACGAAATCGTAAAAAGACCAAATCAACACTTTTTCGAACGGCAAAGTAAAAAGCTCCATAGGCAAGGCGCCCGAACCCCGAGGACTGAGGCGTACGGATGGTACGCCGCAGGGACGAAGGAAGAAGGGCAACACAGCATATGGACTTTTTACGAAGCCGTCAAATCTGTCTGAAGCGGTCCTTTCCCCGGGGCGGCGGGGAACAACCCTTTTCCCGCGGAAGGTCTCGAAGGGTCCCCCTCATGTGAAGGTCGTGCCGTACCGGAATCAGGGGGCGGAAGAGCTTCCCATGGGATGAATCGTCTTATATCGTAACGTTCGGGAATGGTCAAGGCGTATTCCCCGGCCGGCCCCCCTCCATGCGCAAGCCGTTCCACGGGCCGATTTGTATTGCTTTTTTTCGATATTTGTGCCATAAAGATTTGTTTTACAGCACAACGTCAATCAAAAAAAGGGGAGTGATTGTATGGGATTAACAGCTGACAGAATCAAAACCTTTGAAGAAAGAAGAGACCTGCTCACCGCGATGGGCGGGGAAAAGTTGATCGAAAAGCAGCACACCCTGGGAAAGATGACCGCCCGGGAAAGGCTGGACCTTTTCTTCGACAAGGGAACCTTTCAGGAGATTCAGCTTTTCGTGAAGACCCGTTCCACCCTGTTCGGTCTCGGCGACAAGGAGATCAAGGCGGACGGTGTCATCACGGGATTCGGAAAGGTGAATGGAAGGACGGTGTACGCGGCGGCCCAGGACTTCACCAGCGCCGGTGGAAGCCTCGGTGAAATGCATGCCAAGAAGATATGGAAAGTCATGGATATGGCCATCGACGCCCGGAAGCCCTTCGTCGCCCTGAACGATTCCGGCGGCGCCCGGATCCAGGAAGGCGTCCCCTCCCTCGACGGGTACGGCGGAATCTTCTACCGGAACACCATCGCGTCAGGCTACATCCCCCAGATCACGGCTATCATGGGCCCCACGGCGGGAGGGGCCGTCTACTCCCCCGCCCTGACCGACTGGGTGTTCATGGTCAAGGGCAGCAGCTACATGTACATCACCGGACCGGACGTCATCAAGGCGGTCATCGGCGAGGAGGTGACCCACGACGAACTGGGAGGCGCCGTCGCCCACGCCACGAAGAGCGGCGTATGTCATTTCGCCACGGAAAACGACGAGGACTGCATCAACAAGATCAAGGCGCTTCTCTCCTATCTCCCCGACAGCTGCCACAGCCCGCTGCCCGTCGTCGCGTGCACCGACAGTGCGGACCGGGAATGCCCCGAACTGGACACCATCATTCCGGACAAGGCCACCCGGGGATACGAAATGAGAAAAGTCGTTCAGGCCGTCGCGGACAACGGCGAAATTTTCGAGCCCCACGAACTGTGGGCCAAAAGCATGCTCGTCGCATTCATCCGAATCATGGGGAAACCGGTGGGCGTCATCGCCAACAATCCCAGGAACAGCGCCGGGGTTCTCGACGTGGACGCCTCGGACAAGGCCTCCCGCTTCATCCGGTTCTGCGACGCCTTCAATATCCCCCTGGTGACCTTCGCCGACGTCCCCGGCTACATGCCCGGAACGGAGCAGGAGTGGGCCGGGATCATCAGCCACGGCGCCAAGCTGCTCCATGCCTACTCGGAAGCCACGGTGCCGAAAATCACCGTGGTCACCAGGAAAGACTACGGCGGAGCCTACATCGGAATGTGCAGCAAGTACCTCGGAGCGGACTACGTCATGGCCTGGCCGTCCGCCGAAATCGCCGTCATGGGCGCCGAGGGGGCCTGCAACATCGTCTACCGGAAGGAAATCTCCAGCGCCGTCGACCCCGCGGCGAAACGGAAGGAACTCGTCTCGGCCTACGAGGAGCAGTTCAACAACCCGTATTTCGCCGCAAGCCTGGGAATCATCGAGGAGATCATCGTCCCCCGGGATACCCGCAAGCGCATCGCTGTCATCCTCGACGCGTACCAGGACAAGAAGAAGGACCTCCTTCCCAAAAAACACAACAACATCCCGCTGTAAGAAGGGACTGGAATCAAAGGAAGGGGGCCCGGCCGGGCCCCCTTTTTTCATTCGAAGCGGGAAGCCGCCCGCGGCCTCTCACGTCCGGAGGGCTTCCGCCATACGCAATTCGAGAATTTCCGGGGGCAGGAGGTCATAGACCCGGTCCAGTTCCGGCCCGGAGAGCCGTCCCGTGAGCGCGGCCCGCAGCGGAAGGAACAGGGCCTTTCCCCGTTTTCCCGTTTGTTTCGACGCGCCGCCCGCCCATTCCCTGTAAGGTCCCTTTCCGCCCCGCGAAAGGAGCCCGGCAAAGGCCCCCACAACCTCTTTGCTTTCCTCCTTCTTCAGGAGGGCGGCCGCTTCCGGGTCGAAGGAAACGGAAGGGGAGAAAAAAACGGGAAGGAAGGGAACCGCGTCGGCCAGGGTCTCCACGTTGAATCGAAGGGCGTCGAGAACGGCGAGCACCCGTTCGCGGCCCAAGGCGCGGGGATCGCATCCCGCCCCCTCGAGAAAGGGGGTCGCCGCCTCCAGGAGCCGCTCCGGCGACACCTGGCGAAGATAGACGCCGTTCATCCACCTGAGCTTCTCCCCGTCGAACACGGCCCCGCTTTTTCCCGCCCGCTCCAGGGAGAACCGGGAGACCATCTCTTCCGGCGGGCAGATTTCCCGGCCTCCCTCGAGGGAACTCCCCAGGAGGGCCAGGTAATTTACGAGAGCTTCCGGCAGGAAGCCCCTTTCCCGGAACTCCCGGACGGAAACGGAACCGTGGCGTTTTCCCAGTTTGGAACGGTCCTCCCCGAGGATGAGGGAGTGGTGCGCGAAAGAGGGGGGCTCCCAGCCCAGGCTGGCGTAAAGCATCAACTGGAGGGCCGTGTTGGAGAGGTGGTCTTCCCCCCGGATCACGTGACTCACCTCCATGAAGTGATCGTCGATGACGACGGCGAAGTTGTACGCGGGGATGCCGTTGGACCGGACGATGATGAAATCCCCCACGGAACGGCCATCGAAGCGGACGGGGCCGCGGATCAGGTCCCGGAATTCGACCGTCCCCTCCTCCACCCGGAACCGGTACGCGGGGCGCCTTCCCTCCCGTTCCATGCGGAGCCGCTCCCCCGGACCGAGATCGCGGCAGCGCCCGAGGTAACGGGGGGCCTCCCTCCTCGCGAGAAGGGACGCCCGCTCCGCTTCCAGCTCCTCGTCCGTGCAGTAGCAGGGGTAGGCCCGGCCGTCGCCGAGGAGCCTTTCCAGCCAGGGGGCGTAGCGTTCCATCCGTTCGGACTGGCGGTACGGTCCCAGGGGCCCCCCGCGGTCCGGTCCCTCGTCCCATTCGAGGGCAAGCCATTTCAGGGACTCGAGGATTTCCTTCTCATACGCCGCGCCGGTCCGCTCCCGGTCCGTGTCTTCGATCCGGAGAAGAAACGTGCCCCCATGATGGCGTGCGAACAGCCAGTTGAAAAGCGCCGTCCGCGCGTTCCCCACGTGGAGATATCCCGTCGGAGACGGGGCGAAGCGGACGCGGCAGCCCCCGGACATGGATCAGGCCTCCGCCGTTCCGACGAGGACCACCGCCATGGCGGCCACCCCTTCCCCCCGGCCGACGAATCCCATGCCCTCGTTCGTCTTGGCCTTGACGTTGACCCGGTCCAGGGGAATGTTGCACACGTTGGCGATCTGGGCGGCCATCTTGGGGAGATACCCCCTCAATTTCGGCTTTTCCTGGATGATCGTGGCATCGATGTTGATAATTTCGTATCCCAGGGTTTCCGCCCGTTCGCGGACCCGGATCAGGAGCTTCAGGCTGGAGATGTCCTTGTAGGCCGGGTCCGTGTCGGGAAAATGCTTCCCGATATCCCCCTCGCCGACGGCGCCGAGAACGGCGTCGCAGATGGCGTGGAGAAGGACATCCGCGTCGGAGTGCCCCATGAGCCCCTTTTCAAAGGGGATCTCCACCCCCCCGAGAACGAGGGACCGTCCCTCCACCAGACGGTGGCTGTCATATCCGATTCCCACTCTGATCATGAAACCCGTCCCCGCCGGTTCAACAGATATTCCCCCAGGAGAAGATCCTCCGGCGTTGTGATTTTGATATTTTCCCCGGCCCCGCGGATGATGCGGACGGGCCGGCCCGTCCGTTCCACAAGGGACGCCTCGTCGGTGCCGCAGAATCCGTCCTCATCGGCCCTGCGGAACGCCTCGAGGAGAACCTCCCTCCGGAAGCCCTGGGGGGTCTGAACGGCCCATAACCGGTTTCTGTCCAGGGTCTTTGAAACCAGGCCGTCGTCCCCGGCGGACTTCACCGTGTCCCGCAGCGGAATGCCCGGACAGACGGCCCCCGTCTCCCCGGCGGCGCGGATGACCGCCTCGATCAGCGCCGGCGGGACGAAGGGCCGGGCCCCGTCGTGGACGAGGACGATCCCGTCCCCCTCGCCGGTGAGGGAAAGCCCGTTCCGGACGGAGTCCTGCCGTTCCCTGCCTCCGGCGGTGACCGATGCAATCGCCGCAACCTCGTATTTAGACAGGATTTCTTCACGGACGAAGGGGATATCCCCTCCGGGAACGACCAGAAGGATCTTCCCGACGAGGGGGCACTCCTGAAATCTCCGCAGCGCGTGAACGATGAGGGGGATGCCCCCGAGGGGGAGATACTGCTTCGCCCGGGATCCTCCCATTCTTGTCCCCGAACCGCCGGCGGCCACGATGACCGCGACGCCGCCGATCCTCCCCGCGTCTCCCTTTTCCATGCTCCCCGTTTCCCGCACCGGAAGCCCGGCGGGACCGGGGCAGCTTCGCCGGCCCGCCGAAAAAGGAAGAGGTCCGAAACGGAAACCCCTTCCGGACCTCTTCAATTCGAATATCCGTCACTCCTCGCCGTGGCCGGCATTCTTCACGCCGGAGAAGATCATCCTCCCCGCCGTCGTCTGAAGCACGCTGGTCACGGTCGTCTGAACCGTCTTTCCGATGTACTGATTCCCGTTGTCCACGACTACCATGGTTCCGTCGTCGAGATAGGCGACCCCCTGTCCCTGTTCCTTCCCTTCCTTGATGATCTTGACCGTGATCGACTCTCCCGGCAGAACCACCGGTTTGAGGGCGTTGGCCAGTTCGTTCACGTTCAGGATCCGGATCCCCTGGATCTCGGCGACCTTGTTCAGGTTGTAATCGTTCGTGATGATTCTGCCGTTCTTCTTCTTCGCCAGGGCGACCAGCTTCGCGTCGACCCCCTTCAGCTTCGGAAAATCATGGTCCGTGACGTCAATCCGTATCCCGGCGCTTTTCTGCATCCGGTTCAGCACGTCGAGACCCCGGCGTCCCCGGGAACGCTTCAGCGAATCCGACGAGTCGGCGATCTGCTGGAGTTCGTCCAGTACGAATCTGGGAACGACGAGGACCCCCTCGAGGAATCCCGTGTCGCACACATCGGCGATCCGGCCGTCGATGATGACACTCGTGTCCATGATCTTGTAGTCGACGGGAGTTTTCGCGCCGGCCTTCGGAGAGGAGGAGGGAAACTCGAATTCCTCCGCTTTTTTCGATCCGAGAACCAGTCCGAGATATCCGAGGATGAAGGTTAAGAGGACGTATATATAAACAAAGGGAATCACTTCCTGTTTCTCGATGGCCGGGATGAACCGAAGTCCATATGCGAACAGAAAGGCCATGAGCAACCCGACGACCGTTCCCGCAACGCCTCCGAAGATGACCCTAAGGGACAGCTTGCGGATGGCCTGCTCCATCTGGATCACGAATAATGCCATTAAGAATCCGGCAACGACACCGATCAATGAAAGCGGGAACCCGTGATAACTCTGGACGATGAAATAACCGCTCGCGGCGCATGCGATGATGAGCAGAAGTCTGATGAGCAGTTGAAACATGTATCCTCCTTTCAGAAAATTAAGAAAACCCAGGTTTTCAAAGAGCACGGAAACCCGATATGGAAATACGGTTCCCCCTCTCTCTCGGGAGCCTTCCGGGTACGTCCCGCGGAACGTCTCCGCTGAAGGACGCACGGGACCCCCGTTTCCCCGGAAAGGGGGATGGCCGCAATCGTATGACTTTCTTCAAAATCCCCGGACAAAGAGCGGGGGGCTGCACTAAATGGCGATAATCGCGTTCAGATCGCTTTCGATTTTCGTCTCTTCCGTTTCGCTGGCAATCGAAAGTTCCTTGATCAAAAGGCTTTTCGCCGTGTCCATCATCTTTCGCTCGCCGAAAGAAAGATCCTTGTCGAGTTTCAGGCGTAGAAGGTCCCTCAGCACCCGGGCAATCTCATAAACGGAACCGGTCTTGATTTTTTCCCAGTATTCCTTGTATCTTTTGTTCCAGGTCTGCTTGTCCACGGTGATGTTCCGCTCGCTCAGGATTTCATAAACCCGGGGAATCTCCTCCCGGGTGATCAGGGTGCGCAGACCTACGGATCGGGCCCCGTTTTTGGGAATCATGATTTTCATGTTGTTCCCGAGGATTTTCATCACATAGAAAGACTGCATGCATCCCATGATCTCACGGCTTTCGATCGATTCGATCACTCCCACGCCGTGGGCGGGATACACAGCCATGTCTCCTACCTTGAACATTTTTTCGAACACACCTCGCCCCTGCTTGATATTTCCAAAGAACATCTTCTTATATAACAAAACTGTTAAAAAGTCAATTAAATACCTGAAATTAGAAATTTGTCTTGACTTTGCTGAAAAAGATACGCTAAAGAGCGCTTCTCGGAAAAAAAAGCAGATAGTTAGCAGAAAGGAGTCGAAATGGCAAAGGTTGAATCGGCATCCATCAGGAACGTCGCCGTTGTAGGACATGGCGGAACCGGCAAAACCTCCCTGTGCGAATCCTTTCTTTTTGTCAGCGGCAAGACCGAACGTCTCGGCAAGGTCGATGAGGGAACCTCCGTATTCGATTCCGAACCGGAGGAACAAAAGCGGCGCATTTCCATCAGCATCGCCTCCAACTACGTGGACTGGGAAAAATGCAAGGTCAACATCATCGACACGCCCGGGGACGCCAATTTCTTCATGGAAACGATGAACGCCCTCCGTGTCGCCGACGGGGCGGTCGTCCTGATCGACGCCGTGGGAGGCGTTGAGTTCCAGACGGAGAAGGTATGGGCCTTCGCCGGGGACCTCTCCATGCCCCGGCTCGTTTTCATCAACAAGATGGACCGCGAAAGGGCCGACTTCTTCAAAGCCGTGGAAAGCGTGCGGTCGAAGCTCAAGGTGAAACCCACCGTGTGCTTTCTCCCCATGGGCAATGAGGAAGCCTTCCGGGGACTCATCGACCTGATCCACATGAAGGCCGTCACCTTCGAGGACGGACGGGGAAAGGGAAAACGGACGGAGATCCCGGCGGATCTTCTCGACGACGCCAAGGCATACCGGGAAACCATGGTGGAGGACATCGCCGAGTGCGACGAGGCCCTCATGGAAAAATACCTCGAGGAAGGGGAACTCGGGGTCGAAGATCTCACCAGGGGCCTCCGGAAGGCGGTCCTGTCGGGCAGCGTCATCCCCGTCACCGCGGGAGCGGCGACCAAGTCCGTCGGCGTGTCCGCCCTGCTCGACATGATCGTGAATTACATGCCCTCCCCCCTGGACAGGGGTGACATCGCGGGAAAGAAAGGAACGACCGGCGAGGAGATCTCCAGGAAGCCGGACCCGGACGCCCCGTTCTCCGCCCTTGTCTTCAAGACCATCGCCGATCCGTACGCGGGCAAGCTCACCCTGTTCAGGGTCTTTTCGGGAACCATCTCTCCCGATTCGATCATCGGCAACACGACGAAGCGGGTCACGGAGAAATTCGGAAACCTCTTTCATCTCGAGGGGAAACAGCAGCGCCCCACGGACGCGGTCGTCGCGGGGGACATCGCCGCGGTGGCCAAGCTGAAGGAGGCCGCCACGGGGGACACCTTCTCCGACGAGAAGAACCCCATCGTGTACGACAAGCTCCCCCAGCTTCCCGCCCTCATGTCCTTCGCCATCGGTCCCAAGGCGAAGGGGGACGAGGACAAGATCATCAGCTCCCTGAACCGGATCCTCGAGGAGGACCCCACCCTGAGCCTCCGGAGGGACGACGAGACGAAGGAAATCATTCTTTCCGGCATGGGGCAGGTCCACATCGAGGTCACCGTGGAGAAGCTGAAACGGAAATTCGGCGTGGATGTGGATCTCCGGTCCCCGAAGGTTCCCTACAAGGAAACGATCAAGGGGAAGACCCGGGTACAGGGACGGTACAAGAAGCAGTCCGGCGGAAGGGGACAGTACGGCGATACGTGGATCGAGATCGAGCCCCTGCCGAGGGGACAGGGTTTCGAGTTCGCGGACAGGATCGTGGGCGGGGTCATCCCGAAACAGTATATTCCAGCAGTGGAAAAAGGTATCGTGGAAGCCATGGCGGAAGGCACCGTGGCGGGATACCCCACGGTGGACGTCCGGGTGGCCCTCGTGGACGGTTCCTTCCACGCCGTGGACTCCTCGGAAATGGCCTTCAAGATCGCCGGTTCCATGGGATTCAAGAAAGGCATCCTCCTGTGCCAGCCGACCCTCCTGGAACCGATCGTCAACATCGAGATCGAGATCTCCGACGAATACCTGGGGGACGTCATCGGAAACCTGAACAGCCGCCGGGGCCGCGTTCTCGGCATGGACAGCAAGGGGGGGAACCAGATCGTGAAGGGCCAGGTGCCGCTCGCGGAAATCCTCACCTACGCCGCGGACCTGCGGTCCATCACGAGCGGACGGGGGACCTTCCGGTACGAGCACTCCCACTACGAGGAAGTTCCCGCGCCGCTGGCCGAGAAGATCATCGCCCTGGCGAAGAAGGACAAGGAAGAGGAATAAGGCTGTTGTTCACCGCGGGAGTCATCACGGTCAGCGACAAGGGGTCCCTTGGGGAACGGGAAGACAAAAGCGGTCCGGAGATCGCGAGACTGCTCTCCGAGCTTCCCTTCCTGCAGGTGGCGGCGACGGACATCGTCCCCGACGAGGCCGACCGCATCCGTCTCAAACTCACCGAATACACCGACGAAAAAAAGATCGCCCTGGTGGTGACCACGGGGGGAACCGGCGTGAGCCCCCGGGACGTGACGCCCGAGGCGACCCTCTCGATCCTGCACAGGGAAGTCCCCGGCATGGCGGAAGCCATGCGCAGGGAAAGCGCGCAGAAAACCCCCCACGCCATGATCTCGCGAGCGGTCGTGGGGATCCGCGGCACATCGCTCATCATCAATCTCCCGGGCAGCCCCGGGGCCGCCCGGGAGAACCTCGCCGTGCTTCTCCCGGCACTGAAACACGCCCTCGAAAAAATCCAGGGCGACCCCTCGGACTGCGCCTCCTGAACCGGGACCGCCAGCCAGGAGGAAGGTCCGGGAAATCAGGCGGCCCCTTCTTCGTGACCGGCTCAGTGATCCCATATGCCGCTCACGGCATCCAGGAACCCTTCCGCCGGACCCCGCATCGCTTCCAGTTCCCCTGAGATTTCTTTGGCGTCGGGGAAACGGCCCGCCAGGCATCTTTCCACCATGCGGACGGCCTGGTTGAAGTGATTGCCCTTTACGGGATCGGCACGCCTCAGGTCCAATGTGATCGGTACCAGCCCCAACGGAACGATTCCCCTGAAAACGATCATGTTCTCGATCACGCTTCGCCAGATGTTCTCGAATCTGCCGGCGTATCGGTCGCAGATCTGACGGGCGTCCGCAAGGATCCCCCGGATCCCCGGCGGCATCCGGTTTACGCTGCCGGCAATCACCCGGAGGATGGCCGCAGCGATCCCCTCCTGATGCTCCTGGACGGCCGGCAGGTCTTCCGGCGCGGGCGGGTGTTCCAGGAGCGGCGCCACGGCGTCCATGACCTCGCGCCCCAGTGTCTCGATATAATTCCGGCCCAATCCCGCGAACAGCTCCCGGAAGGTCTTGCTGGCAGGGTTGTCCCCCCGCAGCACCGTCTTGGGATCCGTCAACTCGTTCAGTTCGTTGAGAAGCGCCGCCCGGAACAAGGATGCATCCTGCCGGAGGTTCCGGGCCAGGTCGAACGCTTCGAACCGGCATGCCCCATCCGGATCCACCCGGGCCGTCATGTGAAAGGCGACGGGGGATCCTGCCGCACTGACGATGTCGATGAAAAGGTCCGTCCGGTTCGGCCCGCGGCGCACCTCGACCTTCGACCAATCGTATCCTCTCGTTAAAAGGCCCATTGCGTCCGAGGCGAAGAGGTAATGCCCGAAAGAGGCCTGGGTGAAGAAGCGGCAGGCGGTCAGGGCCTGTTTCTCATTGGCGGACAGCTCCCGGACCGCCCGGACCAGTTCGTCGGCCATGTCGCCGGCTGCATCGTTGAATTCCCTCGATCCCGTCTCCAGCGTCATGAGACGTCTCACGGGATCGATCGTCAGAAAAGGGTCTTCACCGCCCCTTTCGACGACGAACCGGCAGGAAGACCCGAAGCGATGAAAATCCTTCCGGACATCTTGCAGCGTGTCGGCAATTTCGTTCCGGCTGAATTCCACATGCTGGGGACCGGTGAAATCCCGGATGTCCAGAACATTGTAGCCGCCGATCCTGTCCATCAGCGTCCGAAAAGGAATATCGGAGAGAATCGTCCCGCTTTTGAACCGATTGCGCAAAGCCTCCTCATCGTTGCCGCCGATCCGCCCCTCGATGGCGGGCATTTCCCTCATACGCCCGCTGAAGGCGGCAACGGCTGTTTCCGTCATACGCCAGGCGTAATTCTCCCGGTTCACATCGGCGGGCATGTCCCCGCCGAAGACGCCCCGCCACGCGCCGGCCGGGGTGATCGGGCCCCCGTCGATCCCGTTTCCGAGGATCTCCCCGCGGCTGTTGACAAGAAGGGCCGCCGCGGTCAGTACCTGTTCCGCCCTGTCGCGATTCTCCGGCGGATCTCCCATGATCTCAAGGATCAACTCCGCCAGCCGGCCCCGTCCCGTCCAGTCGTTTCCGGTACGTTCGAGCACCGTCCACGGGTCACAGGGGGCATCATGACAGCGAAGGGCGATCTCCCGGAGCGCGTCCCTCCCGGGCCCCGCAATCCTCCCCCCTGCAAAGGCCCCTTCGATCCCGGCCAGCCGGCCATTCAGGTCCGTAAGAAACGACCTTATTTCCTCTCCGGCAGCATGACGGGCCTCTTCCGCGGAAACCGGACGAAAGACGCCCTCTGGATCGGTGACCAGGGCATCGATGGCGGACAACACCTTACCCGGCAACCGGGAGAAATCGATCCCCGAAGGATCGAGGTCCCGCGGCATGTTCGATTCATTCCACACTTCATCAAAAACCAACTTGTATCCCGCCTGTCCCGGCCCGGAAAACAATTCCCTGATGCGGCTGTTCTGATTCAGGATCGCGAGTACCCTGAGTTTCAGCCGGGCCTGCCGGTAGTAGGCATGGTCGATGTCCAGGCGGTTCCGCCCCCCGTCGCCCGCTTCCCGGTTCTCGAGGAGATAGCGCCGGAGTTCGTCGCGGATCCGGTCGATGTCCTCACTCTGCAGGGTCCGGCGGACTTCCTCATCGAGATGGAATGCGTCATCGAACGGAGTATCCGCCAGGAGCTGACCGAACCCGTATTCGTCACGGGGGCTGTCGGCGCAGATCCTGCCCGCGATCGCCTCGTTGTTCCGGATGTTGTCCCTGAGCATGCGGCCGGCGTTCCGGAGCACCTTCTTCACGTCGCGGCCCCGGAGCGGCTTCCCCCGGTCGATTCGCTCACGAAGCCTGGCATTTGCCAATCCCAAGCCCGAGGGGCCGTACCGGTTTCCGACGAGACCGACAAAGGCTTCCGCGGTTTCCCTGTTGCGCCGCGCAACCTCCTCTGCGGCAAGCCCCCGGATCGTTTTGCGGGAAGACACCATCCAGAACTTCCATCGGCTTCCCGTGGCGTGGAGGCCTTTTCCTTCGTCCCCGTCCACGAAACGGATCTTCCCGCCGATTTCTGCGGCGCTGATGAACTGATTCAAGGTCACTGCCATGGCCCGTTCCCCCTTCTCCGTCCCTGCGGATCAACCGGTCCATACCTGCCCCGTTAAACCGGCCGCCCTGTCCGGGTTTTTCCGGCCGCATCCGCTCCGTCCTTCTTCATCCCTTCCTTCCCGGTCCCGTCACGATTGACGAACTTGTAAAAAGGCAGATCAACACTTTTTCGAACGGCAAAGGAAAAAGCTCCACAGGCAAGGCGCCCGATTCCCGACGAATGGCGTACTTCCGGTACGCCGCAGGGAGGAGGGATGAAGGGCAACGAAGCATATGGACTTTTCCCGAAGCCGTCACGATTCGTCCGCTCCCGAACGGGCGGTCTCCGTGCCGCCCCACCCTGGATTCCGGACCAGGTGAAAGACGTCGACGGCATAGTTCCCGTCGGCCTCGATCCGGGCCTCCATGCGAAAATCCACGGGCCCGTCTTCGCCCGTGGCGACGCGGGCCCGAAGGGCATCGTTGCCTTCGGGCATGATCTCGAAACGCGACAGGATGTGTTCGTCGATATGGTCTCCCAGAAGGCCCTTCGCGGCGTTTTTGTACAGGATCCCCGGGGCCTGGGTCAGAAACAGGTTCGCCGTTCGCGCCTGTGCGTCCCCGGCGGAAAGATCCCTCACCGCCCGGACCAGTTCCTCTCCCATGGCCTCGATTTCCTCCCGGTACGCCTGCCCCGCCTTCCCCGCAAGGCGGCCCGGGGGATCCATTTCAAGCGGCGACCGGTCCCTCCGGCCGATGGAGATCCGGCATGGGGGCCGCCAGCGGTCCAGGTCGACGCGGATCTGTTTCGGGCCGTTCCCGAGATCTTCGCCGTCGCACCGCAGCCGTGGCGGGGCGGCCAGATCCCCGATCTCCAGGGCCCGCGATCCGCCGAACCTGTCCATGAGGACGGGGAAGGGAAGACAGCCGTCGGTGACTCCGAAGTGGAGGCATGCTTTCGCGTCGAGCCGGGGATCGTTCAAAGGGGGCGTCTCGCCGTAGCGCCGTTCGAACCTGTCGAGGGCGGCTGTGTCCATGGTTCCCGCCAGATCCCGAAGGGCCAGGTCGCCGGGCGCCTGCTCGCCGAAGACGGCCCGCCAGGTCCAGGCAGGGGTGACGGATTCCCCGCCGTCTTCCCCGGCGATCCGCCGCCAGCTGTTGGCAAGGATCGCCGCCGCCCGGATGTCGACACCGCTGTCGCGATCCCCGGGCGACACCCCCTCGACAACCGGAACGATGCACTGGGCCATTCGCCCCTTCACCGCCCAGCCCGCAGGGATCCGGTCCAGCAGTTCCCACACCTTTTCATACCGGAGCGCCGCCGCCCGAAGGGCATTGCGCTGGGATCCGGTAACCTCGCCGATTCTCAGGGCGCCGTCGACGGCGTCCAGCAGGGGTCTCATGCCGTTCAGGTACGCACGGATCCGGTCCAGGGCGACGTTCATCGCCTCGGTCCGGGAAACGGGCCGCCAGGCGCCGTTCTCTTCCATGAACCGGCTCTCGATGCCGGTCATGATGCGCCGCTTCAACCTGCCCAGGTCGGCCTCCGCCGGTGACAACACAACTCCCGACTGGCGCGCCATCCCCTCGAAAGCGTCGTCGAACTCCTTCCGTCCCGGGGTGGAAAAGGAGTCCCGGACACGGCAATCGTAAGCCCTGACGGCCAGTTCCCGGAGATTCGGCCCCGCCAGTGCGCAGACTTCCTCAAAATCCATCGGCCTGCACCCGCCGCGACCAGCCCGGTCGTCCTCCAGGAGAAACCGCCGGAGATCCCCCCGGATGACGTCAAGGGTCCACCGGTCGAGGGATTCCCGGACCTCCCGGTCCGGAAGGGCCGCAACGAGCCGGTCGAACGGGCTTTCGGACTCGCCGGGCGTTCTGAAGAACCGGTCCACGATCTCCCGGTTTCCCCGATAGCAGCGGCATTCCCCGCGGGATTCCAGATGCCGGATCACCCGTTTCACAAAGCCGGCCAGGAGGGGCCTGCCCACCCCCGAACGGGGGGTCAGCATTCCTTCCGCCGCCATCAGCCCGGACGTGCCGTATTCGCGGCCGATCTCGCGGAGGAAGACGTTTACCGTTTCCCGGTTGCGTTTTCGAATCTCCCCCGAAGGGAGTCTCCAGACCGTGGTCCGGTCGCCCGTGAACACCCGCCAGAACTTCCAGCGGCTCCCCGTGGCATGAAGACCCTTTTCCTCGTCGCCGTTCCGCAGGCGGATTTTTCCGCCCGTTTCGGCTGCGGCCGCGAAATCCCTGAGCGTCACCTTCATCCGGATTCTCCTTTCCCCTGCCGGCGGGCGGGGCCCCTCCGGGAGATCTCCGGCGTGGTCCCAAATCACGCCCGGATGAATTCGGTGCCGGATTCTCCGGGCGGCGGCCCTTCCGCCGGTTCCGCAACGGCGTCGGACGGAATCCTGGCGATTTCCCCGATCCACCCCTCCACGTGGTTGACAAAGGACTCCAGACAGCCGATGAAGTCCTGGAAATCGATCCGTTCCATGTAGAAGGTCCTGAAGAAGACCACCTCTCCCGGGTCCGGGTCGACGGCGAAGACGGCCCCGCCGGTCTCCTGCCCGAAGAGATTGGCCCCCAGGAGGCGAAGGCTGAGCGCCTCCAGCCCCTCACCGGGAAGGGGGGAAAGGATCGTGTACACGTGCAGGACCTTTCCGCCTTCCGCCGACTCGAAATCGACGGCGAACTTCCCGTCGAACACGAGACGGCACACGCCGTCCCCGTCCAGTTTCAGGCCTTCCAATCCCATCTGATTCCCCAGTTCCGTCAGAAGATCGGGAATGTTCATGCGTCTTCCCTTCCTTTTCCATCCCGGCTTGGTTCATGCGGCGGGCGGCCGGCCGGCCCGTCGGGCGATCCCGTCAATCCGGCCCGTCGGCGATTTTGAAAGCGTATTCGTAGGTGCACTTCGCCGGATCAAGCCTGAAATCGTGCCGGGTAATGTCCATTTCGAGAACAAACCGGCCCCGGCTCGTACCCTCCTCCAGTTTCACCGACGATGTGCCGGCCTCGTTCATCAACTGTTGATACCGCGGCTCGAAGACCGATTTCATGCGGATCGCTCCCGCTCGCCGGGATCTCGAAAGGAGGAACCGGGACGGAGAGGGGGCGCGAGGATCCACTCTCGGTGGGTGGCAGTACGGTGTGCAACGCCGGCCGTCGGCCATGGAGACGGGATTGATGTCTCTATCGTGGAAGAGGAGGTCCCACAGAACGGTTGCATGGGTGGCATAGCGGGAGACGTTGCGGAGAAGCTTGGCGTCGCCGCCGCACAGATCCCTCAGCCGGTCGATGCCGCGGAGCACCGACTCGTCGCCGGGAGGATCGACGGGAAAGACCCGCTCCGGCTCTCCTTCCTCCAGGCGGACCTCAATTTCCAAACGGTTGCAATCCGCGTAAAACTGATCGCAGACCCCGCCGTTGCGGCCCGAAATGACGGCGTCCCGATCGAGTCGTATGTTCGCCATGCGAAGCCGCTCGTTGCACAGACGGAGGGAGAATTCGGACAGGGCCCCTTTCCCGGCCCCGTATCTCCAGGCACGGTTCGCAATGAAGCTGTCGAGGATCTCCCGTTCGGCCGGATGGTCCCTCCCCTCGGGCACCGGTTTCATCGAGCCCGGCCGGAATCCCCTTCTCACGAGTTCCCCGTTGACGGTATCTTCGAGGAGGCCGAAGGTGTTCTCCAGGTCACGGGCCTCCAGGCGTTCGGCCATTTCCATGCCGTTCCTGAAATCGTTTCCCTCGCCGGAAGCCCTCAGCCGGACCATGGCCCGGAGGTTCCGCACTCCCGCCGTCTGCAGCCGTCCCCGCAACCGCAGAAGCTGCATGTCGTTCATGGATCCGGGGTCGATCGGATCCGGGTTCGCCCCCTCGGCGCTTTCGTAAAGACTTCGCGCCGCCTGCCTGATTCCGTGAACCGCTTCGAGGGCCTCTCCCGTGCCGGGTTTTCTCTTCGTGAGAACGGCCAGAGCCCGCCGGACCGCCGCTTCCGGGGTGCGGACATCCGCCCCCGGCGGCGCCACATTCATGCAGGTGCGCTTGGCGAGGGAGTTGAAAAACATCTTCACCTTCAACCAGGCGATCGACCGGGAAGCCCGCGGTGCGGCCCCCGCGCCGATGCGGACCTCCCGCCCGTCCCTCACCGGAGCGGCGCGATCCGCCGCGCTGGCCTGCACGTTCCGAGTCCCTTCCGCAACGGGACGGCACATGGCTCTTTCACCCTTGTCCGTTTCTTGAAAAACGGGTTCCGGCGCACGGGGCAGAACGCGGGATCGTTCTCCGGTGCCAGGATCCGGAGCGGCCCGGAACGCCGGCGCGCCGGAATCACGCTTTTGTACGATTATTGATTCTTCGGGGCGGGTATTGCTGTCAGTATTATGTTATTGCAAGTATAATGCCATGCTTTCCGGGCCCCGGCGGAAAAGAGGATAAAAAATGCAACTAAACGTTTTTAATGAAATTATTGGAGGGCGCGTTGACGGAACCGGCGAGGCGATGCATCGCCGGTTCCGAAAATCAGGATGACGGGAAATCCCCTCACAGCCGGGCCAAACCGGCCCACAGCAAAGACGATCCTTTGCCCATGCGGAATCCCGAGGTCATCCCCGGACCGGTGAAACTCATCGATGGAACCGGGAAAATTGACCGGTCCGGTCGGGGACGGGGTTTCGGGTTTTTCCCCTTACGCAACGTCCGCCGCCCGGGTCCCCCCGGGACCGGGAAAGGGGCCAGGGGGAGGTACCCGGGAAACGGGACGTTTCAGGATCACGGGTGGGGGGTCGGGGGCCTCGCGACAAGGATCGCCATGGGAACATCCAGCGTCTGCGGCTCGTCCTGGCCGTAATGCAGCCTGATGACGTGCTCTCCCCCCTCGGTATCGCACGGCATCACCATAGTGAAGCAAACGGACGTATCCTCGACAATGACATCCCTCACGGCGATCGCACACGGGCCGCCGTCCTTCCGGCCGACGGTGACGCCCGTAATCGGGGACAGGTATCGGCCCCTGACGCACACCGCCTCGGTGGTCGTGACCTTCCGCGACGGAGGCGGAAGGACAAATGGAGAGGGCGGCTCCAGGCTCGCCGCCTCCATGACCGTGAACGCGGCGCCGCCGGACTCCTGACCGTCGGCGTTTTTCACAGTCACCGTCACGGCGTTCGGCCTGGAAATGTCGTCCGCCGGGATGGATGCGGCCAGTTCTCCCGTCTCGCCATCGTACCGCGTCTCCCGTGACGAGAGGTTCCAGCGGACCTTCGAGCCCTCCTTGAAGTTCTTCCCCGTCACCTTCAGGTCGAACCCCCCGCTCCCCGCCTTCGCCGCAGACGGCTTGAGGCGCTCGATCTCCGGGCATGAGGATTCGACCGTGAAGGTCACGGCATCCGATATCCCGCCGTCCGGGTTTTCCACCGTCACAAGCACGATACCCGGCTCCAGGATGTCCCTCCACGGGATGGTTGCGACAAGTATCGGGCTCTCGTATTTCGTCGTCCGCGGATCGCCGTTCCAGAGGACCTTCGAGTCCTCCTTGAAGTTTTCCCCCGTCACCTTCAGGTCGAACCCCCCGCTCCCCGCCCATGTCCGGGACGGATCAAGACCCGTCACCTTCGGAGCGGGCCCCCTCCGGTAGACCATGAATATCATACTGTCATGCTGTTCATCGCCGTTCCTCACCCCCACCGCCTTGGTTTCCTCATTTTTCCCTGCCATGTCGATGTAGACGTCCCCGGACAGGATGGTCGCCGCGAGTTCCGTCGCGTTCACGTACCGTGTTTCCCGCGGCGCACCGTCCCACTCGACCACCGCGTCCTCCCAGAAGTTCTCCCCCGTCACCTTCAGGGTGAACCCCCCGCTCCCCTCCCATGCCCGGAACGGAGTGAGGCCCGTTACCTTCGGAGCAGGACCCTTTTGTTTGACCTCGTAATACACGATGTTCGACTCCTGACCGTCGCCGTTTCTCACCTTCACCGTCGCGGTTTTTGGATCCAGGACGTCAAACCACAGAATGGTCGCCACAAGTTTTGCCGGGTCGATGTACTGCGTCACCCGCTCCGCGCCGTTCCAGAGGACCTTTGAGTCCTCCCCGAAATTCTTCCCTTTCACCGTCAGTTTGAAGCCCCCGTTGCCCGCCCACCGAAAGGGCGGATCAAGCCCCGTCACCTCCGGAGGGGGATCCGCCGATGCGACCGTGAAGGCCGCCGTCGCGTCGCTGTCCGCCGCGACATTCCCGCCGCCCCCATGCGCCGCCCACGCCCGGTCGCAAAACGCCGCCAGGACGAACAGCGCGACGGCAAGGATCAGCATCCCCCGGCCGCAAACCGCCGGGGGGTGCGTCCCCCGCCCCTTTTCTCTTCCATCAGTTCTTCCATGCCGAATGCATTCCATAAGGACCGTTTCCTCCCTCGTGCATTTTTCACGTCTGACCTTCCGGCACCGCATCCGGAGAATACGGGCCTCCGCGATGCGGACCGCAAGGACGATCATCCCCCGCTCGTTCGAGGCCGGGACGGCCTCCTCTACCATTCCGGCACCACGCCCCCACCACCCGGGCACCCTCCGGGTCGATCAAGGGAACCTAGGGGGGGCAACCCGTGGAACCGGTGGGCGTCAAAGGTCACGGGTGAGGCGCCGGGGGTCTCGCGACAATGACCTTCATGGGGACCTCCACCGTCTGCGGCCTGTCCTGGCCGTAATGCAGCCTGATGACGTGCTCCCCTCCCGCGGTATCGCCCGGCATCACCATGTCGAAGCGGACGGACGTATCCTCGACGATGACATTCGTTGCTTCGATCGCGGACGGGCCCCCGTCCTTCCGGTCGACGGTGACGTCTGTGATCGGGGACAAGTAGTCGCCGTCGATCCGTACCGCCTCGGTGGTCGCGACCTTCCGCGACGGCGGCGGAAGGACGAAGGATAAGGGGGAAGCATCGACCCGGGGAAGGTCGCCGAGAACGAAAAGTTCCCCTTTCATGGGAATGTAAAGCCGGTGATTGAAGACGAGAGGGGACTCGAAAGGAGCGCCCATCCGCCCGGGAAGCATCGCCCCCCAGATAATTTCACCCGTCGTGCCGTCGATGGCGAAGACATTGTCATGGCCGGATTCACCGGGCTCCTTTCCCAATCCCGTGGTCACGGTATAAACCACCCCGTCGTATACGACGATGTCCGACGTGATTCCGAAATTCAGGTTCGTTTTCCATCGAAGCCTGCCGGTGGCGATGTCGACGGCATACACGTGCTTATCCAGGCTTCCGAAGAAAAGGGTGTCCTCCCACAGGGACATGCCGGCGGTGGCTCCCATGTCAGGATCGAACCAGGGATGGACGTAAAGCGGCGGATCGCCGTACCTGTCGCCGACACCCGGTTCCACGGAATCGTCCGGGCGGTCCCCGCAATCATGCCCGGTTAAAGAGGGAGGAGGCGTGAAAAATGGTTTGCTCCAGATCTTACGCCCCGTAAGGAGTTCCAACGCCCAGACGCTCCCTATGGCGTCCCCGACGTAGACGATCCCGTCCCGTACCGCCGGAGTCGCATAGATCGGGGCGAGTGCTCCGTCTATCTTTCTATCCCCTTCCGTCCACAGTTTCCGCTGCCACTTGCGATTCCAGGAGTCGCCCGTGCCGTGGTGGCCGCCGTTTTCCCTTTGCAGGGCCCAAAGCGCCGGCCCCTGACTCCAGTACATGTTCGAGGGCGCAATCAGAAGAAAGTCACCGGACACGACGGGGGATGCGATGACGTAGTCCTCGAAATAGCCCTCATATCTCCAGACGTCCTCCAAAAGAATCCCGGCGGTCTCGATGTCGGCGATCAACGTCAGGGTCTTCTTCTGCTCGATCCGATCCCAACCCCATTCATCCTTCAGCATGTAATTGTAAGGATTGGTGTTGGTAAAAAACAGCCTGCCGTCCGCCACCGCCGGGGTCACATAGCCCCAGCACAAATTGAGATAGGCGTAAAACGACGAGGCGAAGTACCCCATCTTGACCCCCTTCTTATTGCTGTCGTCTTCGACGCAGAAAAGGGTCTTCCGGTCCACGAAATGGAACTGGCCCCGCATGTCGGTGACGAGAAGACAGTCGCCGGCGATGGTCATGTCGCCGCCCATCCACACCGACGCGGCGAAATATCGTTCCACGATCGTCTTTCCCGTATCCGGATCGACGCGGTACAGGTAGACCGGATTGGGATATGTTTTGAGATTGTTGTGCTGATCGGAAACCCACGTCTCGGGGCACTCCCCCGACTCCGCGTAATAGAGTTCGCCGTCATAGATGACCGGCGTCCCGGCGATCATCATGGTGAGTTCCCGGTCAATGGTGAATGTCTTGTCATGCCATGTCTTTTTCAACTTTTTCGTCCAGACGACGTTGGGCGCGATGACGCCCTTCCCATCGCCGAAGCCGTCGTACACGCCGGTATTGGCAAGGTCGAGCCGCTGCTTCAGAGGAATCTCCCAGCCATACCGATCCTTCTGTCCAGGAAGCCCCTCGTCCGCCTGTTCCGCCCATGCCCGGCCGGAACAGGCCGCCAGGACGAACAACACGACGGCAAGGATCAGCACCCCCCGGCCGAAAACCGCCGGGAGGTGCTTCCACGGGACTTTTCCTCTTCCATGATTTCTTCCACGCCGAATGCATCCCATAAGGACGGTTCCCTCCCTCATGCGTTTTTTACGTCATGCCGGCCGGCGCCGGCGCATCCGGAGGACGGCGGCCGCGCCGACGAGGACCATGAGGACGATCATCCCCCACTCGTTCAGGGTCGGGATGACCTGCTCCCCACCCTTCCCGCGTACGGTGAAGTTCATCCCGTTCGACACTTTCCCGGACTGTCCCGCCGTCCCCGGGTTGAACACCGTCACCACGTGCCGTCCCGGCACGGCCAGATCCGGGGCGGGCAGGACGGCGGAAAGTTCCGTCCCGCTCCTTACACGGGTCGTCTTCCGTTCCCTCCCGTCCCAGAGCACCCGGGCATCCCCCGAAAAGTCCCTGCCCGTCACCGACAGGGTCAGCTCGGGATCCCCCTCGACGGCCGAGGACGGGGAAATCCCCGTTACTACCGGCGTGGGAACCGCCGGCAGCGCATCCTCGATTGTGAAGACTACGCCGTTGGACACCTGACCGTCGCCGTTTTTCACCGTCACCGTCGCCTTTCCCGCCGACACGATGTCGCCCGACCCGATCTTCGCATCGAGACGGACATCGCTCACCCAGGTCGTCACCCGCGACGCTCCGTTCCAGCGGACCACGGAGCCCTGCGTCGATCCCGATGACCCCGCGAATCCGCTCCCCTTCACCGTGAGGGTGAACGTCCCGCTCCCCGCCTTCACCGACGACGGATTCAGGGACGTCACCTTCGGTGCGGCGGGCGGCGGATCAATCGTAAAGGCAACATCGTTCGACACTTTGCCATCGGCATTCACCACCGTCATCGTCGCGCTGCCCGCCTGTGAAACGTCGCCCGCCAGAATGGTTGCCGTAAGGACCGTGACACTCTTGTACTGCGTCACCCGATCCACGCCGTTCCACCGGACCTTCGAGCCCGAACCGAAGTTCTCCCCCTTCACCGTCAGGGTGAACGCCCCGCTCCCCGCCTTCACCGAAGACGGATCCAGAGACGTCACCTTCGGGGCGGGATGCGGATCGATGATCGTAAAGGCAACGCCGTTCGACACCTGGCCATCGCCGTTCGCCACCGTCACCGTCGCGCTGCCCGCCTGTGAAACGTCGCCCGCCAGAATGGACGCGGTCAGTTCCCCGGCGCTCTTGTACTGCGTCACCCGATCCACGCCGTTCCACCGGACCTTCGAGCCCGAACCGAAGTTCTCCCCCTTCACCGTCAGGGTGAACGCCCCGCTCCCCGCCTTCACCGAAGACGGATCCAGAGACGTCACCTTCGGGGCGGGATGCGGATCGATGATCGTAAAGGCAACGCCGTTCGACACTTTGCCATCGGCATTCACCACCGTCACCGTCGCGCTGCCCGCCTGTGAAACGTCGCCCGCCAGAATGGATACCTCCAGGACCGTGGCGCTCAAGTATCGCGTCACCCGCTCCACGCCGTTCCACCGGGCCTTCGAACCCGAATAGAAGTTCTCCCCTATCACCCCCAGGGGGAACGCCCCGTTCCCCGCCTTCACCGATGACGGATTGAGGAGCGTCACCTTCGGGGCGGTGGGTGATGATGGATCAATCGTAAAGGCAACGCCGTTCGACACCTGGCCGTCGCCGTTCAACACCGTCACCGTCGCGCTCCCCGCCTGTGAAACGTCGCCCGCCAGGATGGTTGCCGTAAGGACTGTGACACTCTTGTACTGCGTCACCCGATCCACGCCGTTCCACCGGACCTTCGAACCCGAACCGAAGTCCTCTCCTTTCACCGTCAGGGTGAACACCCCGCTTCCCGCCTTCACCGACGACGGCTCCAAGGACGTCACCTTCGGTGCGGGATCCGGTAAAATTTCCACGAAGAGCGCCGTCACATCGATGTCCGCCGTAACGTTTGTGTCGGTCCTCGGGTTTGCCGTCGAGCCGTCGCTCCAGCGGTTGAACCGATACCCGTTATTGGGTACCGCGCGGACTTCCGTTCCGCTTTCGCCGTGCGCCACGACCTGGCTTGCATTTCCGGAGATCGAGCCGTTGGTGCCCGCCCGGTAGGTCAGCGTGTACCGGTTGACGGCGAACCGGGCGACAAGGGTCATGTCGCAGGTAAGGCCACGCACCGTGAGGGGATTTTCCGTCGAATAACGCTCAGCGTTCTTCGTCCATTCCTCGAAGTGGTATCCCGCCGGAGCGACGGCCGTCACCGGCGTACAGTCGCCGTTCAGGGAAACCGTCTGGGTGGTCTCTCCCGACAGGGACGCCCCCGGCGTACCGTCGGTCTCGAAGGTCACCGTCGCGGTATCCTGTGTCCGGACGTACCGCCACAGGTCGCTCATGAACCCGTCGTTCCAGGTCGCACCGGCGCACTGGCCGCCGAAAAGCCACAGGTCCCCCGAAACATCGCCCCAGCAGGCGCACGCCCCCTTGGCGACAGGCGTGTTGTCCGGGCCGGGCGTCCCGGGTGTCCCGTAGATTCCGGCCCCGTCCGCCTTGTCGGAACCCTTCATCCAGGTCCAGTCTCCCGTGACGGGATCGTAACGCCACAGGTCGTTCAGCCACCCCTGGTTCCTTTCCCGGTCGAAACCGCAACCGCCGAAAAGCCACAGCGATCCGGCGACGTCCGGCCAGACGACGGCGTAATTTCGCGCCCCCGGGGTGTTGTCCGGGGCGGGCGTTCCCTGCGTCCCGTAGTTTCCGGCCCGCTCCGTCCTGTCGGAACCCTTCATCCAGGTCCATCTCCACGAGGAAGTTTCGAAACACCACAGGTCGTTCAGATCGCCCCTGTTCCCATACCCGTCGACGCCGCAGCCTCCGAAGAGCCACAGCCGGCCCGCTCCGTCGCTCCACGAGGCGGCGTAGTTCCGCCCCCCGGGCAGGTTCACGCTGCCCGGTTCTCCACGATTTCCGTACGTTCCCTTCTCATCGATGCCCGTTCCGCCCTTCACGAAGATCCAGGACCCCGCCGCCGGATCGCACCGCCACAGGTCGCTCAGCCACCCCTCCTCATTTGCAGCGTCATGACCCCAGCCGCCGAAAAGCCACAGCACCCCCGAGGCATCCCTCCAGGACACCGCCGCCTCGCGGCCGCCCGGCGTCCGGCCGGTCCCGGTATCGATGGTGCCCTGGTTCACCTTGTCGGAACCCGCCATCCAGGTCCAGTTGCCCGATACCGGATCATACTTCCACAGATCGTTCAGAAAGCCCTGGTTCCGTTCCCCGTCGAAACCCCATCCCCCGAAAAGCCACAGCGCCCCCGAGGCATCCCTCCAGGTAACCGCCGCGTAACGGCCCCCGGGTGCATTCCCGGGACCGGGTACGCCCATCGTGCCGTAGGATCCGGCCGCGTAGACCCCGTTCCCGCCCTTCATCCACGTCCATTGCCCCGACGCCGGGTCGTACTTCCACAGGTCGTTCAGGGAGCCCTCCCGCCCCATGCCGTCGAAACCCCATCCCCCGAAAAGCCACAGCGCCCCCGAGGCGTCTTTCCAGACCGCCGCAACGGCCCGCGAGCCCGGCATGTTTTCAGGGCCGGGTTCCCCCATGGTCCCGTAAATCCCCGGGCGGTTCGTCTCCGGGGACCCCGCCATCCAGGCCCAGTCCCCCCCGGCGAAGGCCGTACCCCCGGCCAGGAAGAACATGAGGACAATGCAGGCGGAAAGAAGCCATGCCCCGGAACGGCTCGCCGGAAGAAGCGGAAATCGGCGGGCCGCCCGTCCCGCCGCCGGCCCCGACCCATCGCCGGGGGGACGGGCCGTTTCAAGAACTTTGCCGCCGGTCAAACCGGCCTTCTCCGAATCCATCCGGCTGAACCTCATATTCACGCCCTCCTTGTCACTGTCTTTGCCCGGATCGCCCCCGCCGGACGATGCCTCCCCCGTTGCCGAACGATGCAAATCGGCGGTTCATGGACTGCGCTCTTCAGGGACGATTCCTGACACCCCTCCCTATTACAAGTTTTATGCTAGAATGTTACTATTTGAAATTACTGGACAATAGCAGGTACGCCCTCCACCGCTGCGCCCATGTTGGCACCGGTGAAGTTGGCGGTTGCCAACCTTGACGGCTTCGTAAAAGTGTTGAATTGGCCTTTTACGACCTCATCAACCTTCCGCTCCTTTCCGGGACCGCCGCACCGGGAGCCCGGGAGAAGATGTCCCCGCGGCGGAACACAGGCAAATGACAATTCCGGCCGGTTCACCCCATAATCTGGCCGATTCATCCATTATCTTTTGATTTCGCGCGGTCGATTCCCTAAAATTTTCCCGACAAAAACCGAGGGAGTCGCTCCCGGAGCGGCGGACCGCCATGGCCTTTCCGGATCCTCCGGATCGGGGCACGGATCGCCGGGGGACCTCGGAAAGCGGGAGGAAGCGTGGAAGGAAAGGGAAAAGGGACCATGAACGCGCGGACCCGGCACTACCTGGATCATCTGGCGGATCTTTGCGAAAGGATCTCCATGAAAAAGGCGGCGGGCGAAGAGGACGATCTTTTCGAGTACACCAAAACGTCCGAATATCCGGGGATCGTCGCGCGGATGGCCGAGGCCTTCGGGATGATGATGGTCAGCAAGGATGCGAACGAGTACTACATGGAGCAGGTGTCCGAAGGTCTGAACAAAGTCCGGAAGGACTTTACCGCCGCGAGGGAGCGGCTCAACTCGGAACAGTTCGTCTTCTGGAAGGAACGCGCTGAGAGGGAGAAGGGGCGGCAGCCCGTCACCATCGTCGGCAGAAGCAGGCAGATCCGCGATATCGTGAGACGGATCGAGAGGGTCGCCGACCTTGCCTCCAACATCCTCATCACCGGCGAAACGGGAACGGGAAAGGAATTGATCGGAAAGGCGATCCACCTCTCGGGCAAGCGCCGGGAAATGCCTTTCGTCGCGATCAACTGCGCCGCCGTTCCCGAGCCCATTTTCGAGAGCGAGATTTTCGGGATCGAAAAAGGGGTCGCCACGGGCGTGGGGAAACGTATCGGAAAGCTGGAGCTTGCCCGCGGCGGAACCATCTTTTTCGATGAGATCGGGGATATGCCCTTGAGCATCCAGGCCAAGGTACTGCGGGTGATCGAGGACAGGCGTATCGAGCGGCTCGGGTCGGAAAAAGCGATCCCCGTGGACATCCGGATCATTGCTGCGACCAACAAGGATCTGAAGCGGCAGGTCATTGAAGAGCGCTTCCGCGAGGACCTGTTCTACCGGCTGAACGTCATCCGGATCCATATTCCCCCTCTCAGGGAGCGGCGGGAAGACATTCCGATTCTCGTCGATCACTTCATCGAGGTTTACCGGAGGATGTTCCCGTGGAAGGGGAAAAAGTTCAGCAGGGACGTCATCGATCTCTTCCTGCTGTACCCCTGGCCGGGCAACGTGAGGGAACTTCGGAACGAGGTGGAAAGGGCCATGGCCCTGGTCAATTCCGACACGGTCACCCCGGACGATCTTTCGGACGACGTAATGGCTTTTTCCTCGGGAATACAGAAGACCGGCGGGCGTCAGATCCGGCGGGAGATCGGTGCCGGGTTCATCGCGGGGGCCCTCAAGGAGAGCGGGGGGAACAAATCGAAAGCGGCAAAACTCCTCGGGATAAGTCGCGAGGGGTTGCGGAAGAAAATCAATCGATTGATCGATTCCGGAGAACTGAAGGAAGGGGACATGGAATAGTCCGGCCTTTCCCGCCGGCGGATCCGCTGACGGCGGAAAATGCTTTTTCAATCGGAAGAAGGAACGGTGTTCATCGCAGGCCTGATGCCCCCCATGTCCGGTCCGCCAGAATCGGTGCGGGTTCCGGGGAGATCCTGACGGGGGCAGGATCTCCCCGGCTTCCCGCCCGGCCGGCAGGTGGCGCGGAAAGGCATCCGGCAATCCGTCGGCGATTTTAACCGATGGCTTTACCGCCCCGCTCGCCGGAACTGATCCGGACTACGTCGCACAGATCGAGAACGAAGATCTTTCCGTCCCCGACCTCGCCGGTTCGTGCACCCTTGATAATGGCGTCCACGGTGACCTTCACGAACTCTTCATTGACGGCGATTTCCAGTTTCACCTTCTTCAGAAGCGTTCCCACTTCCTTCACGCCCCGGTAGACCTCGGTGTGGCCTTTCTGCCTTCCTCTTCCAAGGACGGTGGACACCGTCATGAGGTTCACATCCACCTCCTCGAGGGCCTGTGTCACCTCTTCCAGCTTGTGGGGTTGTATGACGGCAACGATATATTTCATGGTTTTTCCTCCTATTCAAGAATGGTGTAGGCCGATTCGTGATGCTGCGTCAGGTCGAGGCCTACCAGTTCGTCCTTACGGTCCACCCGCACGCCGATGATGGCGTCGACAACCTTGAAGAGAATCCACGTCACGACGACCGCATAGGTCACGCAGGCCAGGAGATAGACGCACTGGACCAGGAACAGCTTGGCATTCCCGAAAAGGAGACCGTCCGCCCCCGCCGAGTTGACGGCCACCTCGGCGAAAAGGCCGGTGGCGAGGGTTCCCCAGATGCCCCCCACCCCGTGAACGCCGAAAACATCGAGGGAATCGTCGTACCCGAGCTTCGGCTTCAGCACCGTCACGGCGAGGAAGCAGAAGATGCCGGCGAGGAGTCCGATCATGATGGCCGACATGGGGGTGACGAATCCGCAGGCGGGGGTGATGGCCACCAGGCCCGCCACCGCGCCCGTCACGATTCCCAGGACCGTCGGGGTCCCGTGTTTCCACCACTCCACCAGGGCCCAGGCCAGGCCGGCGGCGGCCGTTGCAGTATTCGTGTTGACGAAGGCATTGGCCGCGAGCCCGTTGGCGCCAAGGGCGCTTCCCCCGTTGAAGCCGAACCACCCGAACCAGAGCAGGGCGCCGCCGAGGACGGTCAGCGGCAGATTGTGGGGCACAAAGGCCTTCTTTTCGAACCCCAGGCGCCTGCCGATGAGAATGGCCATGACCAGGGCGGAAACCCCGGAGCTGACGTGAACGACGATCCCCCCCGCGAAGTCGAGGGCGCCGAGGTCCCGGAGCCAGCCGCCGGTGCCCCATACCCAGTGGGCGATGGGATCATAAACCAGGGTCGTCCACAGAAGGATCAGGAGGGCGAAGGCGGAAAACTTGATTCTTTCGGCAAAGGCCCCCACGATGAGGGCGGGAGTGATGATGGCGAACATGGCCTGGAATATCATGAATGAAAGATGAGGAATCGTCCCCGAGTAATCCGGGTTGGCCTCGAAACCGACTCCCCGGAGACCCAGCCAATCCAGGGAGCCGATGATACCCATTCCCGTGTCGGGTGCAAAGGAAAGGGAATAGCCAAAAAGAACCCACTGCAGGCCGACAAGACAGGCGATGAAAAAACATTGCATCAGCAGCGACAGGAAATTCTTTCGCCGCGCCATGCCGCCGTAAAAAAAGGCCACCCCGGGGGTCATGAGAAAAACCAGGGCGGAACTCGTGAGAATCCACGCTGTGTCACCGGCATTCATGAAAAATACCTCCATCGGAAATTGTCCCTCCCGAAAACGAGAACGGACGGTGGAGGACAGAGCAATCGGTGTGCCAGAGAATACCCGATCAAGCAACCATATGTAATTCAAGCATAATACGGTTTTCGACCACGGGAGGATCGGCAATCGAAAAACGACGATATGGTAGGCGACGCGGTCGTTATTTACGCCCTTGTAGGACAAACGGGAAATATTGAGGGGCCGCAGCGATGATATCAGGTTAATATGCTACAATATTGTATGATGCTTTTTCACCGCCGGAACGGACAAGGAAAGAAAGGGGTAATGCATTGAAATAACTCAAAAAAAGGGGATACCCCGAGGGCATCCCCTTTTCGCCTTTATTCCGTCTTGATCGGAATTTTTCTGCCTTTTTCCGCGGCTTCCTTTTTCCTGGGAAGACGGATGGTCAGGACGCCGTTCTTGTAGGATGCTTCCGCCTTCTCCGAGTCCACTCCCTCGGGAAGGGAAATCACCCGGCTGAAGGAACCGTAGCTCCTTTCCATATGGTAGTAGTCCTTCTCCTTTTCTTCCTTCTCCTCCTTCTTCTCCCCTTTCAGGGTCAGGACGTTGTCCGAGAGAAGAACCTCCACATCCTTTTCCTCGACTCCGGGAAGTTCGGCCTTGACCAGGATTCCCTTCTCGTCTTCCTTGACGTCGATGGAAGGGCTGAACGCCTTTATCCGCTCGTCCCATCCGCCGAAAGGCGCCACGTCGACGTCCCGGAAAAAGGAATCGAACACCCGGTTCATCTCCCTCTGGAGAAAGTGGAAGGGATGATCCGACTCTCTCACCGAGGGGGTATCGCTTTTCCTCCAGATGGAGGGCAACAGACTTCTTCGTACCATGACCGTTCACCTCCTTGAGTGGTTCCTTACCCCGCCGTGATGGCGATTTTCTTCGCCTTGGCGGGTTCCGCCTTGGGAAGAACGACCTTGAGAACCCCGTTTTTCACCGAGGCCCCGATCCTGTCACGGGCCACTTCCTCCGAAACGCTGAAGGCCCGTTCGTAATCGCCTTCCCGGTATTCCGCGAATCCCGCCGAATACCCCTTGTACGCGCGCGGCGCTACGACCCCTCTGAGGGTGAGGATATCCTTCTCCAGGGTCACGTCCACGGACTTTTCGTCCACTCCGGGCATATCGGCGAGAAGCACGAGCGCTTCCTTCGTTTCGTAGATGTCCACTTTGGGAACGAAAACCCGCCGGAGTTTCGTCCGTTCCGTTTCCACCGGCGTCGAGGCGGGCTGTTTCTGCACTTCCTTCTTTTCCGCTGTCATGGGAATCAGACCTCCTTTCCTCAGGCGCTCCTGATTTCTATCTTTCTCGGTTTGTCTTCCTCGGCCCTGGGAAGCCTGACCTCGAGGAGCCCTTTTTCGTACTTCGCTTCCACCTTGTCCGAATTCACCTTGAAGGGCAACTCCACGCTCCTGCTGAAGCGCCCGAAACTCCGCTCCCTGCGGTGATAGGTTTCGCCCTCTTTCAGCAGCTCCGGCTCCCTCGATCCGCTTACCGTAACCCGATCGGCCAGAACGGCGATTTCGAGCTTCTCCGGGTCGATGCCGGGGAGTTCGGCGGTGAGCAGCACTCCCTCGTTGTTCACCCACACGTTTATCAGCGGGTCGTTCCCCGGCGCCGGGCTGGGCAACCCGGAAAATATCCGGTTCATCTCGTTCTGCAGGCGCTGAACCTCGGGAACCCAGTCCGAAAGACTTCCGAATCTCCAGATTCTCGGTCCAAACATGGTTCTTACCTCCTTTTCTTTCGAAGCGCTCCCACGGATGCCGCAGTTCCGCGACAACTCTTTGGAATACTTCATTTATATCGATTTCAGTCTTAATGTAGTCACGATATTTTCGTTGTCAAGAACGGGGCGGGGACGTCCTGTTGCGCCCCCCGGGGAAGGCGGTTCCCGTTCCTTCGGCGCATGGAGCGGGGATTTGCGGCCCGCCGGACCCGGCGGTCTATGAGGATGCTTTCTGTTCGGCGGGATTCCGCTACGGAAAGGGCCGAACAAACGACCCGCGGACCGGCTTTATGAAGAGGGGAAATCCGGGGGTGCTACCGGATGGAACGGATGCGCCCGTTTCGTTTGTGAACGATGACCTCATCCAGGACGCCTCCCTGCCGGTCCAGAATGGCGGCCTCGAAAAATCCGCGATGTTCCGTGATTTCCCCGATCACGACGGGGAGGCCCCGGTAGTATTCCTGAAGCAGGCCTCTCGCTTTCTCCGGCGAATCCACCGGCTTTCCCGCGCCGTACCATCCCCAGTCCCGGCCGGTGCAGTAGCCCCCGTAGGAATGTCTTCCCATGCCCCCGGCCCGCTCCCGGCCATCCGCGTCCGCGGGATGGAACACGAAGGCCAGTTGAAGCAGAAGCATCGCCAGAACCAGAAAAACTCTCACGGTCCGCACCTGTTGTCCGCTCCCCCGGGGCTACCCCGGGGGAGCGGCGTTTTCATGCAACAATCATCATGGCCGGCGGTTCCGTAAAAAGCGGTTTCGCGCTCCCTGCGGATTCGTCGTTACCGCCAGCAGGAACCCCAGCCGCCCCGGGGGGCGTCCCTGTAAGGGCAATCCCCGCCGCGATTCCCTCTTCCTTCCCCGAAAGGACCCTGGCCCCGCCGCTCCATCCCGTGTTTCCGGGCCGATTCGGCGATCCGCGTCTGCAGGTCCACCATTTCCTTCTTCAGGGAAGCCAGTTTCTGAAGATCCGGGTTCTCCTTGGCGTACTCTTCCCGGATTTCGATCCGCTTCGCCAGCAGTTCGTCCCGGAGGGGAAGGGTTTCCTTCTGAAAGTTCTTCAGGGTCTCGGAACTCACTTCCGGGCCATAGCCGTAACCCCTTTCGTACCCTCTGCCGGACCATGGCCCGGCGAAGGCCGCCGTAGCAACCAGAAGACCCAGAACAGCCAGTACCGCGACAATCCGTGATTTTCTCATGACATTGCAACCTCCTCGTATTTTGATTACGAGGATACCGGCAAACCTTGAAGAAGGAATGAACGAATCATGAAACATTGTGAAGAACGGGAAGGCGCACGGTAAAGCGGGCGCCCCTCCCCTCCCCGCTTTCCGCCCCGACGGAACCGCCGTGGGCGCGGACCAGTTCCCGCACGATGGTGAGCCCGATTCCGAGCCCCCCCGGGGTTTTTCTGTAAAAACGGTCGAAGATGAAGGGAAGGTCTTCCTTCGCAATCCCCTTTCCCCTGTCCTCGACGACGAAAAGAACCTCCCTCTCCCGCCGGAAGGCGCTCACCGACGCCTCCCCTCCCCGGTCCGACGCCGCAAGCGCGTTCCGGAGAAGGTTTTCGAAGACGATATCGAGCATTCCCGGATCCGCCTCGATCCGGAGGCCGTCCTCGGCGTGAAGGGAGAGCGCCACACCCTTTTCCCGGAAGAGGGCGCCGAACCGCCGGAGGGTTCCCCGGAGAAATTCCCCGGCATCGAGGGTTTCCTTCCGCATGTTCAGGGCGCCCCCTTCCGCGCGGGCCAGGCTCTCGATCCCGCCGATGATCCCCCCCATCCGGTCCGTTTCCTCGAGAAGAGAGCGAAGGCCCTCGCGGTCCGGCGGGAGGTGCCCGTCCATCATGGCCTCGATCTCCCCCTTCAGGACGGCGACGGGGGTCCGCAGTCCGTGGGCCACGTCGGCCAAAAGACGGCTCCTCAACCTCTCCTGATTCTCCAGGATTTCCGCCGTACGGTTGAAGGACGCCGAGAGGCGCCCGATTTCGTCCTTTCCCGCCGCCTCGACCCGGTGCCGGAGATCCCCCGAACCGACGGCGTCGACGGCGTCGACGAGCCGGGACAGCGGGGCCGCGAGGGCCCTGGAAAAGAAGAAACTCGCCCCGAGGGCCACGAGCCCCGCGGCCAGGAAGGACAGGGCCAGGAACCGGTTCGTCCGCTCCCGGAAGAGAAGGATCTTTCCGGGAAGGAGGAACCGGACCTCGGCATATCCGGACAGCCTGCCTTCATGAAAGAGGGGGTAGGAAACGAACTCCCCCGCCGGCGCCGATTCCGACGCCGAAACGAGTTCCTCCACCTTTTCCCTCGTGGAGGGGGGGAGCCCTTCGAGTGCTTTGCCGGTATCGGTCACGAGGGATCCCCCCGCGTCGACGAGGCGGACCTCCAGGCCGGAGAGGAGGGCAAAGACCAGGGGGAGGCGGAGGGCCTCGGCGTCCCAGGCACCCCGCCGGGCATACGTTTCCTCCAGGAGGACCGTTTCATGATACACCCGGTCCAGCATCTCCCCCTCCCGGAGGCTCTCGAAATCCCCCATCATCGTTTCCCGCAGGATCAGGGCGGAGGACAGGGAAATCGCGGTGACGAGCATCAGGACCAGGAAAACCTTACTCCACAGGCGTCTCATGATCCCTTTTCCCGGCAAAGCGGTATCCGACGCCGTAGAGGGTCTGGATGAAAACGGGCCGTCTCGGGTCGTCGCCGATCTTCTGGCGGATGTTCTTGACGTGGGCGTCCACCGTACGGTCGTAACCCTCGAAGGCGTAGCCGAGCGCCCTTCGGATCAGCTGGTCGCGGCTCCAGACCCGTTCCGGGGCGGAGGCCAGGGTCAGGAGGATCTTGAATTCCGTCGGCGTGAGGAAAACCGGTTCCCCGTCCTTCCAGGTCTCATAGGAGGTCCCGTCCAGGACCAGGGCGCCGCCGTTGAAGGACAGGGGCTTCTCCCGGTCCTTCCTTTCTCCGCCTGCCCGCTTGAGGAGGGCCCGGACCCGGTACACCAGTTCCCTGGGGCTGAACGGCTTCACCACGTAATCGTCCGCCCCGAGGGCGAATCCGGCGATCCGTTCCTCCTCGGAAGATCTGGCCGTCACCATGATGATGGGGACGTTCCCTTTCTTTCTGAACTCCTGGGCCAGGGACTCCCCGGGCATGTCGGGCAGCATGAGATCGAGAAGGACGAGAAGGGGGGTCTCCCGGGAAAAGGCCTCCAGCGCCTGGGCGCCCGTCGCGGCCCGGACCGTGCGGTACCCGGCGCCCTCCAGGTACACCTGGAGGACCCGCGCAAGCTTCCCGTCGTCTTCCACGATCAGGATCGGATACCTCGTTCCATTGAGATTTTCCATGATGAACCCGCTTGAGTCGAAGTATAAGGCGGTCCCGCCGGATTGTCAAAGAAGCCCGCCTGTGATAAGAAAATTCCGTTCCGGCGGACGGATGCGCGGGCCCGCCTTCCCGCCTTTCGCCCCCGGGGACCCATTTCAGACAACCGACGGGACACCATGAACGACTCCCTTCTTCGCAGGGTTCAGATCAACATGCCTTTCCGGTATCTTTTCGACCGGTATCTTCCGCAGCTGCTCCGGGAAGGAATGAACCCGGAGATCGGCTTCGACTGCTTCGCCCTGGACCGGTTCCGGCCGGAAGACTACCGGAAGGTCGCCGACCGGGTTCTGGACGCGGGGATGTCCGTCACCTTCCACGGCCCGTTCTATGATCTGCGCCCCGGTGCGGTGGACCGGAGGATCCGGGAGGTCACGGCGGAACGGTTCCGGCAGGTCTTCGACCTCGTCCCCCTCTTCCGTCCCCGGACGATCGTCTTCCATGCCTCATTCGACCAGCGGTATTACACCTCCCACGAGGACCGGTGGATCCGGAACAGCAGGAATATGTGGATGCCCTTCATCGAACGGGCGGAAAAGCTGGACACGGTCATCTGCATCGAGAATGTGTACGAGACGAAGCCCGACATCCTGGAGCGGCTTTTCCGGGAGATCCCCGAGACGCCCCATTTCCGCTTCTGCTTCGACACGGGGCACTGCAACGCCTTCGCCCGGACCGATCCCTCGCTGTGGCTCGCGGCCCTCGGACCCTACCTCGCCGAGGTCCACCTCCACGACAACGGGGGGGAAACGGACGAGCATCTCCCCGTGGGTGAAGGCACCTTCCCCTTCCACGTGCTCCGTTCCTACCTGAGCGAGAACGGCCTTAGGCCCGTCTTCACCCTCGAACCCCATACGGAGCCATACCTCCGGCGGACCCTGGAGAACCTTCCCGCAATCGGGCTTCCGCCGGGAGAAGGAGCCGTTCCTTGAGCCGGTACATCGCCAGGCGCCTGCTGATCATGATTCCCCTTCTCTTCGGAATCACCCTCCTTTCCTTCGCCGTCATCCATCTCGCCCCGGGATCCCCGACGGATCTCCAGACCGACCTGAACCCGAAGGCTTCCGCCGAAGCGAAGGAACGGCTCCGGGCGCTGTACGACCTCGACAAGCCCTTCCATGTCCAGTATTTTCTGTGGCTGAAAAAGATCCTGGTTCTCGATCTGGGCACCTCCTTCTCCCCGGACCGGAGGCCCGTCTCCGGCAAGATCCTCGAGCGCCTGCCCGTAACCATATCGATCAATCTCCTTTCCATGATACTCATCTTCGCCGCCGCCATCCCCATCGGGGTCCTCTCGGCGGTGCACCAGAATTCCCTCTTCGATAAAATCACCGGCGTCTTCGTTTTCATCGGGTTCGCCATGCCGACCTTCTGGCTCGCCCTTCTCCTCATGATCCTTTTCGGAATCCACCTGGGATGGCTTCCCATCTCGGGGATCCGCTCCATCAACCACGAATACCTCCCCCTCGTGGACAGTTGGATCGATCTTGCGAAACACCTCGTCCTGCCCGTTCTCCTTTCCGCTTTCGGGGGTCTCGCCGGCCTTTCCCGGTACATGCGGTCCAACATGCTCGAGGTGATCCGTCAGGACTACATCACCACGGCCCGCGCCAAGGGCCTGAGCGAAACGACGGTGATCTGCAGGCACGCCCTCCGGAACGCCCTTCTCCCGGTGATCACCATTCTCGGCCTCTCCGTTCCCGGGCTCATCGGGGGAAGCGTCATCTTCGAGACGATCTTCGCCATTCCCGGAATGGGCCAGCTCTTCTACATGTCCGCCATGGCCAGGGACTACCCCGTCATCATGGGGATTCTTCTCATCGGCGCCGTCCTGACCCTGCTGGGCAACCTGCTGGCGGACATCTCGTACGCCCTGGCGGATCCCCGGATCCGGGTGTCCCGCTGAGGGGGGGGCCATGGGAAAAGGAACGGGACAAGGCCTCTGGACCGATTTCCGGCGCCGTTTTGCCGGAAACCGGCTCGCCCTGGCGGGAAGCGTGGTGGTCCTGCTCCTTTTTCTCGTTTCCTTCCTCGCCCCCGTGATCGCCCCGCACGATCCCGGCGCCATCGATCTCGGGAAGGTGCTTTCCCCGCCCTCCGGGGACCATCTCCTCGGCACGGACCAGCTCGGACGGGACGTCCTGAGCCGGATGATCTGGGGCTCCCGGATTTCCCTGAAGGTGGGTTTCGTCGCCACGGGCATCGCCATCGTGATCGGAACCCTGCTCGGCGCCCTTTCCGGCTACTACGGGGGATTCATCGACGGGCTCATCATGCGCCTCGTAGACGTCATGCTGTGCTTCCCGACCTTCTTCCTCATCCTCGCCGTCATCGCGTTCCTCGAGCCTTCCATCTGGAACATCATGGCGATCATCGGCCTTACGGGATGGATGGGGATCACCCGCCTCGTCCGGGCCGACTTCATCACCCTCCGGGAGCGGGAATTCGTCCAGGCCGCCCAGGTCATCGGCGCAGGCGACCTCCGGATCATCCTCGTTCACATGCTTCCCAACGCCATGGCCTCGGTCCTCGTGGCGGCGACCCTGGGAATCGCCGGGGCGATCCTCACCGAATCGGCCCTGAGCTTCCTGGGGATCGGCGTTCAGCCCCCCACGCCCAGTTGGGGGAACATGCTCACCGCCGGAAAGGACAACATCGACATCGCCTGGTGGCTCTCGGTCTTCCCCGGCCTCGCCATCCTCGTCACCGTCCTCGGGTTCAACCTCCTGGGGGAGGGAATCCGGGACTCCCTCGATCCCAGGCTGAGGGGAAGGGACTGAACGCGGTCCTTCCTTCACATGAGACTGTCGGCGTCCGTGATCACCAGCCGATGGCTGATCACGACCGCGTCAAAACCGCCGGGGCAGGAAAAAGTCCTGTGTATGGGCATGCTTTTCCCAAGAATAAAGGTGTCGGGAATGAAGGAGATGTAATCGACGACCTTCCCTTTCCTTATGGGCAGCAGGAAAAAGACAGGCTCTTTCAGATTCGTCCAGTAGCGGTTCCCTGTGTAATCCGCTTCCCCTTCGAGGCAGTAAGTATCCGGCTTTTCCGTTTTTCTCACGGTGAGCCGGAAATCGAACCACTTCGTACTGGTTGTGAACTCCCCCCCGGCGCCGACCCGGGCAACGCACGGCCAGTTATAAGACACGTTTTTGCCAACGTACGGTTTCCAACAGGACATGACAAACAGCAGGCAGAAAAGAACGACGGGAAGCCCCTTCCAAATGGTTTTCACGATTTCTCCTCCTTGAAACGATTCATTTTCACCCGGGATGTTCCGGGGGTTCCGCATACGCTCCGATCCCGCGGCATCCAAAGCCGCGGGATCGAACCGTTCGGAACGACCCTGATTTTGCATTTCCCGTGCCGCAACTCAAGGCATTGATATGTTTATCATTTGTACGAAAGGACCGTCCCGGGTCCGCCAATCGTTGGCGGGCGCCAGTTGGCGGTTGCCGCCCGGATTGACTTTTTCGGAAAAGATGATAGACACATCGAAGTTTATCCCATGGGGATTTTCATGACTTCCCGGTCAGTGCGAAGGAGGATTGCCGGTGATCGAATCGAAGGTGGCGACGGACGAACTGATGGACAGACGGATTGTGGAGAAAAAGATCCGGGAAGGATCGATACAAGGGGAAGTGCTCGATGATTACAGGAGGAGCCTTCCCGATCTGTGCGAAAACGCTGAAGAAATCGTGATCAGCAGGGAGGAGTGAGCGAACGCGGTGGTCCTGGTAGACACCCACTGCCACATTGAGATGCGGTCCTTCGACAGGGACCGGAAGGCAGTCATCGAAAGGGCTCGAAGCCTCGGCGTCCGGAACATGGTCGCCGTCGGCGTGGATCTCGAGGACAGCCGGCGGGCTGTGACCGTGGCCGGAACATTCGACGGCGTATTCGCCGCCGTGGGCATCCACCCCCACGACGCGAAGAAGATCGACGGGAAAACCTACGACACTCTGAAGCAGCTCGCCGATAACGACCGGGTGGTCGCCTGGGGGGAAATCGGCCTCGATTTCTTCCGGGACCTGTCGCCCCGGGCGGAGCAGAACCGCCGTTTCCGGGAGCAGCTGGAACTGGCGGACGGCCTGAACCTGCCCGTGATCATCCATGACCGGGACGCCCACGGGGAGACCCTGGGAATCCTGAAACAGTGGAAAGGCGGGAGAACAGGGGGAAAACGCGGCGTCATCCACTGCTTTTCCGGCGACACCGCCATGGCGCAGGCCTGCATCGACCTCGGTTTCTATATTTCCATCCCCGCCACCGTCACTTACAGGAACGCGAGCCGGACCAGGGACGTGGTCCGAGCGGTGCCCATGGAACGCCTCCTCATCGAAACGGACGCCCCCTTCCTGTCCCCCGAACCCCTCCGGAGGGAGCGCAACGAGCCCGCCCACGTCCTGTACACGGCGCGCAAAGTCGCCGAGATCCGGGGCATGGAACCGGAGCAGGCGGGGGAGATCACGAGCCGGAACGCTTCGGAACTCTTCGGTTTCGAGGTTTTTCCTTGAAAGAACGTTTTCTTTGGGGTATATTTTTATCTTGAAAATTTGAATCGGTCTCCAGGGGTGCTGACAAGCTGAGAGATACCCTTTGAACCTGATCTGGGTAATGCCAGCGAAGGGAGAGACTTCCGACATCTTTTCCAAGAATCGGTTTTTTCTTCCCGCCGTGCCCTGAATTCCAGGCATGGCGTTTTTTATTCCCCCTTTTTTCGGTTCCCCTGACGCCGATAGAAAGACGGTCCCCATGAAGGAGGCCATCGTCCTTTCCGACGGTGTCATCGAAAACAACGCTTTCCTCGTGAACTTCCTGGACGGCAGGGAGGGCGCCTTCGTCGTCTGCGCCGACGGGGCGGTCCGCCATCTCGCCTCGACGGGGCGCGTCCCCGCCGCGATCGTCGGCGACATGGATTCGGCCGACCCGGAGGAGATCGCCCGATTCCGGGCCCGGGGCAGCGAGATTCACGTCTACCCCAAGGACAAGGACAAGACGGACACCCAGCTTGCCGTCGAACTGGCCATCGACCGGGGATACCGGACGGTGTCCCTTCTCGGAGCCCTGGGGGGAAGGATCGACCACGCCCTGGCCAACATCTCCCTTCTTTTTCTCGGGAAGAAGCGGGACGCCCGGATCCGGATCGTCGAGCCCTCCTGCGAACTCTATCTCCTGTCCGGCAGCGAGGTCCTGGAGGGGGAACCGGGGCAGACGGTGTCGCTTCTCCCCATCGCGGAGGCGGCCCGGGGAATCACCCTGACGGGATTCCGGTACCCCCTGTCCGACGGGACCCTGGAAATGGGAAATCCCTTCACGATCAGCAATCGCCTGGCGGAAGCCCGGGGAACGGTCACCGTCCGGGAAGGGACGGTGCTGGTGGTCCGTTATTTCATCAAGGCAACGTAGCGGAAAGGCGGCAAAACATGAAACCGGCAAGAGTGCTCACCATCGCGGGGTCCGATTCGGGCGGCGGCGCCGGAATCCAGGCGGACCTGAAGACCATCACCGTCCTGGGGGGCTTCGGCATGACGGTGGTGACCGCCCTCACGGCGCAGAACACACTGGGCGTCTCGGGAATCCACGAGGTCCCCGTCCCCTTCATCGAGGCCCAGTTCGACGCCGTGGTCCCCGATATCGGGGTGGACGCCGCCAAGACGGGGATGCTTTCCAGCCCGGAGATCATCCGTGCGGTGGCCGGCAGGGTCCGGCGGTACGGCATCGAAACACTCGTCGTCGATCCCGTCATGGTGGCCAAGGGCGGGGCATCCCTCCTCCGGGAAGAGGCGAAGGCCACCCTCGTCTCGGAGCTTCTTCCCCTCGCGTTCGTCCTCACGCCGAACATCCCCGAGGCGGAAGCCCTCACGGGGAGGGCCGTGGCTTCCCGGGAGGACATGAAGGAAGCGGCACGCGTCCTTCACGGCATGGGGGCGAAACACGTGGTCGTAAAGGGGGGGCACCTTTCCGGGGAGGCCGTCGATCTGCTCTTCGACGGAAAGGAGAATTTCTTTTTCCCGGCCCCCCGGATCGACACGAAGGATACCCACGGCACGGGATGCACCTTTTCGGCGGCCATTGCAACGGAACTCGCCCTGGGGAGGACCGTCCACGAGGCCGTCGCAGGGGCGAAGGAATTCATCACCGATGCGATCCGCCATGGCCTGAGGATCGGCCGCGGCCACGGTCCGACGGACCCGTTCGCCTTCCTCCGGAGAGAGACGGAACGGTACCCCGTCCTCCAGGCCCTGAAAAAGGCCTGCAGGATGCTGGCCGAAAACCGCTGCGGCAACCTCATCCCGGAGGTCCAGTCCAACCTGGGCTTCGCCCTTCCCGGGGCAAGGGGCGTGGAGGACGTGGCGGCCTTCCCCGGCAGGATTCTCAAGGTCGGCGAAGAGGCGCGGTCGTTCCTCGACCCCGAATTCGGCGCTTCCCGCCACGTGGCGCGGATCATTCTCACGGCCATGAGATTCGACGAAACCTTCCGGTCGGCCATGAACATCCGGTTTTCCGAGGAAGTGATCGAAGCCGCCCGGGAGCTGGGGTACGGCATCGATTCCTTCGACCGGGCCGGAGAACCGGAGGAGGTGAAGCGCACGGAGGGCTCGACCCTCGAGTGGGGCACCGGGACCGTTCTGTCCCGGGGCCGGGGCATCCCCGATCTGATTTACGACCGGGGAGAGAGGGGAAAGGAGCCCATGGTCCGGATCCTGGGGACCTTCCCCGAAGAAGTGGCCGCCAAGGCCGTCCGGATTTCCCGGAAGCTCCGGAAGAGCGAGGGAACGTAAAAAACCCTTTTTCATGGAGGAACCCATGGCGCTGAGCGAACGGATCATCACGAAAGCCATCATCGACCGTTTCTTTCACAAATTCCTCGATTACACGGAAGTGGACGTCGCCGTCGTCGGCGGAGGCCCCTCGGGGCTCGTGGCCTCCTGTTATCTCGCCGAGGCGGGCCGGAAGGTGGCCCTCTTCGAGCGGAAGCTGAGCATCGGCGGGGGAATGTGGGGCGGAGGGATGATGTTCAACGAGATCGTCGTCCAGGAGGAGGCGAAAGGCCTTCTCGACCGTTTCGGCGTCCGGACGGTGGAATACGAAAAGGGGTACTACACGGCCGACGCCGTCGAATCGGTGGTGTCGATCTGCGCCCGGGCCATGAAGGCGGGCGTGAAAATCTTCAACTGCATGACCGTGGAGGACGTTGTCGTCCGGGAGGGCCGTGTGGCCGGTCTCGTCATCGCCTGGACGCCCGTGGAAATGACGGGGCTTCACGTGGACCCCCTGATGATCATGGCCGGGACGGTCATCGACTCCACGGGGCACGACACGGAGGTCCTCCGGGTGATCGAAAGAAAAGCGGACATCCACCTCGACACGCCCACGGGCAAGGTCATGGGGGAACGGTCCATGTGCGCGGAAATCGCGGAAAAACAGACCCTGGAAAACACCCGTGCAATCTGCCCCGGCGTTTACGTGGCCGGCATGTCGGCCAACGCCGCCTACGGCGGACCCCGGATGGGGCCGATCTTCGGCGGGATGCTTCTCTCCGGCAAAAAAGCGGCGGAGATGATCCTCGGGGAACGGGAACGATAAAAAAACAGGAAAGCCATGAGAGAGGTTCGCCATGACGCAACTGGAAACGGCCCGTTCGGGTAAGATATCGGAAGAAATGGAGCTTTGTGCGGCCCGGGAAGGAAGGGACCCCGCGTTCCTCCGGAAAGGCGTGGAGGAGGGGACCATCGTGATCCTCCGGAACGCCGTTCACGGAACCATCGCGCCCCTGGCCGTCGGAAAGGGCCTGCGGACCAAGATCAACGCCAACATCGGCACCTCGAAAGACCGGGTGGATGTCGCCCTGGAGCTGGAAAAGATCCGGATCGCCGAAGCGGCGGGGGCGGACACGGTCATGGACCTTTCCACGGGGGGCGACGTCGCGGCCATCCGCAGGGCCGTTCTCAGGGCGTCCTCCGTTCCGGTGGGCACGGTGCCCGTCTACCAGGCGGCGACCCGCATGCTCGAGAAGAAGAAGGCCATCGTGGAAATGGCGCCGTCGGACCTGTTCGACGTCATCGAGGAAAACGGGAAGGACGGGGTGGATTTCATCACCGTCCACTGCGGCGTCACCCGGGGAAGCGTCGGGAGGATCGACGCGCAGGGCAGGGTTCTCGGAATCGTGAGCCGCGGCGGGTCCGTCCTGGCCCGGTGGATGGATTACAACGAGATGGAAAACCCCCTCTACGAACACTTCGACAAGCTCGTCGAAATCGCCCGGGAATACGACATGGTCCTCAGCCTCGGCGACGGTCTGCGGCCGGGATGCCTCTCCGACGCCACGGACCGGGGCCAGGTGGAGGAACTCATCATCCTCGGCGAGCTGACCCGCAGGGCGAGGGACGCCGGCGTCCAGGTCATGATCGAGGGTCCGGGGCACGTGCCCATCGGGGACATCACGTCAAACATCGTCCTGGAGAAGAACCTGTGCAACGGGGCGCCCTTTTATGTCCTCGGCCCGCTGCCCACGGACATCGCCCCGGGCTACGACCACATCACCTCGGCCATCGGAGGCGCCATCGCCGGTTCCGCGGGGGCCGATTTCCTGTGCTACGTCACCCCGTCGGAGCACCTCCGGCTCCCGGGCCTGGAAGACGTCCGGGAAGGGGTCATCGCCTCGAAGATCGCCGCCCACATCGCCGACATCGCCAAAGGCTTCCCCGGCGCACTCGAACGGGACCTCCGAATGGCCAAAGCCCGGAAGTCCTTCGACTGGGACGGGCAGGTAACTGAATCCCTGGATCCGGAAAAAACGGCGAGACTCCTGGAAAAAAGCGAGAGCGCGAAAGAGGAGGGGTGCACCATGTGCGGCGAATTCTGCGCCATCAAACTCGGGAAAAAGGAACGAAAGGACCACCGGCCATGATCGTCACCGCGGAAAGCGTGTGGGCGTGCGTCGGAAGGATCCGGGCGGCGGCGCCTCTCGTCCACAACATCACGAACTACGTGGTCATGAACACGACGGCCATCGCCCTCCTCGCCCTGGGGGCCTCCCCCGTCATGTCTCACGCCGAGGAGGAGGTCCGGGACATGGCCGCCCTGGCGGGAGCGCTGGTCATCAACCTGGGCACGATCAGCCGGCCCTGGGTCCGGTCGGCATTCCTCGCCGCCGGAGCGGCCCGGGAGAAGGGGATCCCCGTCGTTTTCGATCCCGTCGGCGCCGGGGCCACGGCGTACCGGACGAACACCTTCCGGGACCTGATCCGGGAATTCCCCCCGGCGATCATCCGGGGAAACGCATCGGAGATCCTTGCCCTGACGACGGCGGCCTCCCGGACGAAGGGGGTGGACAGCACCGAATCGTCGGACCGGGCCCTCGACGCGGCGCGTCTCCTCAACGGGGAGACCGGCGCCGCGGTCTGCGTGAGCGGGGAAACGGACTACGTGATCCAGGGTCCCCGGCTGATCCGGGTCTGCAACGGCCACCCCATGATGCCGCGGGTGACCGGACTCGGCTGCACCGCCTCGGCCCTCTGCGGGGCCTTCGCCGCCGTGGAGCCCGACACCGCGGGGGCGACCGCGGCGGCCATGGCCGTCCTGGGCATGGCCGGGGAAACGGCCGCCAGGGAAGCCCCGGGCCCGGGAACGCTCCAGTACAGGATCATCGACGCCCTCTACGGAATCGGCGAAACGGATATCCGCGAACTTCTGAAAGTGGAGGAGTGAAAATGAAGGGACTCTATCTCGTCACGGACCGCGACCTCTGCGGGGCGAGGCCCCTGGAAGAGGTGGTCCTCCTGTCCGTCCGGGGGGGCGCCGCATGCGTCCAGATCCGTGAAAAGAACCTTTCCACCAGGGCGTTCATCGAGGAGGCCCTTCGAATCAAGGAGATTCTCGCTCCCTTCGGGGTGCCCCTCATCATCAACGACCGTGTGGACGTGGCCCTGGCCGTCCGGGCGGACGGTGTCCACGTGGGACAGGACGACATGCCTTACGAAACGGTCCGCCGCCTCATGGCCCCCGGGGCCCTCATCGGCCTTTCCGTGGAGGCCTGGGAGGACGTGGAGCGGGCGGAAGCACTGGACGTGGACTATCTCGGCGTGAGCCCCGTCTTCGAGACGCCCACCAAGACCGACACGAAGGGAAGCTGGGGCATCGAGGGGATCGAAAGAATCCGGGCCTTTTCCCGCCACCCCCTCGTCGCCATCGGCGGCATGAACCCGTCCAACGCCGGGGCGGCCGTCCGGGCGGGGGCGGACGCCGTCGCCGTGGTTTCCGCCGTCTGCGCCGCGCCGGATCCCATGCAGGTCTCCCGGGACCTTTCCCGGATCATCGAGGCGGCCCGAAAGGAACGCCGGCCGTGAGCGGGAGTCCCCTCCGATGAAAGCCGAACGGCTCGTCGTCTTCGACTACTCGGGAACCCTGAGCCTCGGGTCCGTCCGTTTCGCCGCACCCGGGACCCTCATGAAGGAGCTTGAGGAAAGCGGCCTCGCCGCCCTGGGGGTGGAAACCGTCGCGTTCTTCTGGCGGGAGATCGTCGCACCCACGTGGGAGGAAGGGAGCAGGACGAAAGCCGGTTACGCCCGGATGATCGAGAAAAGGCTCGGCGAACTCTGCCCCGGCCGGGAACGGACGGATGGGGAAACGGCGCGCGCCGCCGCCAGGTTCGTCGGGAGCTATCTTCGCCATTCCGCCCCCGACCCCCGGTGGGAGCCTCTTCTCCGGGAGCTTCTCTCCCGCGAGGGGACACGGGTCGTCATCGCCACGGACCACTACGGCGAGGCGACGGCGGCCATTCTCCGCCACCTGGGAAACCTGGCGCTCCCGGCAAGGGCCGCCGCGGACGCCCCGGGGGAGGGTCCGGAGCCCGGCATCGTCGTCGCCAACTCCGCCGATTTGGGACACCCCAAGGGGGACAGGCGCTTCTGGGAAATCCTGAAGAGGAAGGAGCGGCTGGAAACGGTCCGGCGGACGCTGTGCGTGGACGACTTCGGAGGCAACGAGGGGGAGGGTGACCGGTACGGCGTTCCGGAAAAGGTGAAGAAGCGGGAGGAGCAGACCCGACGGGTCCTGGAAGCGGCATTCCCCGGCGACGTCCGGATCCTGCCCTTTCTTCTCCCGTCCGGCGATCCGTCCGTCCCCCGCTTTGCCGACGGGCACGAGGAAGACCCCCGCGGGGGCCCGATCCTCAGTGCCGTGAAACAGGTCGAGGACTGGCTTGCGGAGTGAGCGATCCGGAACGGATCGTCCCCCCCGCGGCTTCCCCGCGCCGGATCTTTCTTGACAGTGCCCGGTTCGTCCGTCATATTGATCCGGAAAAAGCGTTCCAGGGAGGTTCCCATGGTATTCGTCATTGCCACGGTCGAGGTGGTGCAGGGGAAACGGAACAACTACCTCGATGAAATCAGGAAGGTGGTCCCGAAGGTCAGGAAGGAAAAGGGGTGCGTCGAGTACGTTCCCGTCGTCGACCTTCCCGCCGGCTTTTCCGCCCAGGACCCCGTCCGGGAGGACCGGGTGACGATCCTGGAAAGATGGGAGAGCATCGAGGCGCTGAAGGCCCACATGGAAGCCCCCCACATGAGGGAATACCGGGAAGGGGCGAAGAAATACATCGTCGCCGTGAAGATCCAGATCTTCACCCATGCCTGAACCGCCGGCCGGCATCACCGGAAAAACAACCCGGGAGGCAAAGCCCTGCCCGCCCCGGCGGGAACGAAAGGGTCACGGAAAGGGACAGACCAGCGGGAGGAAAACAGCATGAGCGAAAAGGACCGCCGCGTGTTCCGAAGTCGGGAAGACCGCAGGGAGGATCTGGAAAAAAGACTCTCGAGGATGGTGCGCCTGGGGTACAGGCACGCCCCCGGGGTCCGGGAGATGTTCCGGGAACGGAACCTGAAACCCGGGGACATCCGGGGCCTGGAAGACCTGTCGAAGCTTCCCGTCCTTTCCAGGGAGCAGGTGGTGGCCATGGAGAAGGAGCGTCCCCCCTTCGGCGGCTTCGCACGGGAGGACCGTTCCTTCCAGAGGATCTTCACCTCCCCCGGACCGGTCTACGAGCCCCACCTCGACGAGGGGACGCTCTGGGGACCGGGCTACCGGGCGGCGGGAATCGGGAAAGGCGACGTCGTCCTCAACGCCTTTTCCTACCACATGGTGGCGGCGGGACTCACCTTCCACGAGGGGCTCCGCGCCTCGGGGGCCACAGTGGTCCCCTCGGGAACGTCCAGCGCCGAACAGCAGGTCCGCCTCATCGGGGACCTCGGCGTCACCGCCTTCACGGGGACGCCGAGTTTTCTCATGGCCGTCATCGCCAAGGCGGAGGAGAACGGACACGACTTCCGGCGGGACTTCCGCCTGCGGAAGGCCGTTTTCGTCGCCGAGCCCCTCCGGCCCGCAGTGCGGGAGACGCTGGAAAAGAAATACGGCATCGACACGTACCAGATGTACGGCGCCACGGAGGTGGGGGACATCGCCTACGAGTGCCCGGAGAAAAAAGGGTGGCACCTGTGCGAGGACGGAATCGTGGAGATCGTCGACCCCGCCACGGGGAAGGCGGTCGAGCCGGGGAAACTCGGGGAGGTGGTCGTGACGAGGCTGAACGACCTTTTCTTCCTGTTCCGATTCGGGACGGGCGATCTCTCTTCCCTCATCGACCGGCCCTGCCCCTGCGGCAGGACCTCCCCGCGCCTTTCCGGAATCGCCGGGAGGATCGGCGACGCCGTCAAGGTCCGGGGTCTCTTCATCGCCCCGAGCCAGGTCCATGCGCTCCGGGAGCGCTTTCCGGGGGTTTTCGTCCAGCTGGAGGTCACCCGGAGGGGGGACCGGGACCATCTCCTGGTCGCCCTGGAAGCGGAAGCCCCGCCGCCGGACCTCGCGAAACGCTTCCAGCCGGTCTTCGCCGCGATCTGCACGGTCCGGGCCGACGAGATCCGGATCGTTCCCCCGGGGTCCCTGGCGGACCGGGAAAAGCCGATCCTGGACCGGAGGGAATGGAACTGAATTTTTCATTGACAGGGCATTTTTCTTTTCTTAGAATTCTTCGACAGCGACAGATCATCGATTCGGTGGACGAGCGGAAGAGGGGTGAAAATCCCCCGCTGCCCCGCAGCCGTGAAGGGAACGAAAGCCCGATCATGCCACTGTCCCGGCCCTGCCGGGATGGGAAGGCGGGCAAGTAGGTGGCCCGAAGCCGGAACACCCTTCCACCGAAAAACCCCGTGGGAGGGAAGCCATGACATTCATCCACATCCATTCGCCGTTCCGGAACCCGTCCCTTTCTCCATCGGCTTGAGAGGCTGAAAGACGCGGCCCGGGGCCCCCGCCCCGCGGCCGATCCGTGCCGCCATGAGAGAAAGGCCCCCCGTCACCGGAGCGAGGATCCTCAGGATCACCCTTCTTCTCGCCGCGATCTGCGGCGCCGTGTTCGTGGTGTCTCTTTGCCTGGGCCCGGCGAGGATTTCCGTTTTCAGGGGCGTCCGGGACCTTTTTTTCTCCGGGGAACCGGGCCTTCACCCCTCGGGAAGCCCGGAGACGGCCATCCTTTTTTCCATCCGTTTTCCCAGGGTCCTGTTCGCGGGCCTCGTCGGGGCCTCTCTCTCCCTCGCCGGGGCCGCCTTCCAGACCCTTCTCAGGAACCCGCTGGCGGATCCCTACATCCTGGGGGTATCCGGGGGATCCGCCGCGGGCGCCATCATCGCCATCTCCCTGGGACTGGCGGCCCTTCCCTTCGGAGTCCCCCTCTTCGCCTTCCTGGGGGCCGTCCTCACCGTCACCCTCGTCTTCTCCATCGGGAAAACCGATTCGAACATCCTCCTCCTCGCCGGGGTCATCGTGAACGCCTTCTTCTCCGCCGTGATCCTGTTCTTTCTCGCCATGAGCCGGAGCGCCGATCTCCACAGCATGACCTTCTGGCTCATGGGAGACCTCGGGCTGGCATCCCCCCGGGAAATCCTCCTCGTCTCCGGCACCCTCGCCGCGGGTTTCGGCATCCTCTATTTTCACGCGAGGGCCCTCAATCTCCTGGCCACGGGGGAGCCGACGGCCCTCCATCTCGGGATCGCCGTGGAGCGGACGAAGGGCCTCGTCTTCCTCGCCGGTTCCCTCGTCACCGCCGTCGCCGTCGCCTTCAGCGGGATCATCGGGTTCGTCGGGCTCATCATCCCCCACATGATACGCATGCTCTTCGGGGCGGACCACCGGCTCCTCTTTCCCGCGTCGGCCCTCTTCGGGGGGGCCTATCTCATGGCGGCGGACACGGTCGCCCGGATCCTCGTTTCGTCCACCGAATTGCCCGTGGGCGTCGTCACGGCCCTGTGCGGCGCCCCGTATTTCATTTACCTGCTCCGGCGGAAGGGAGGGTTCTGAGAAAATGCTCGAACTCGATCGGGTCGGCTTCCGGTACCGTGAGGACTGGGTCCTCCGGGAGATCGGGTTTTCCATCGAACGGGGCGATTTCCTCGGCATCCTCGGCCCCAACGGCTCGGGGAAGACGACCCTTCTCCGGCTCATCGACGGCGTCCTGTCCCCCGGCGAGGGCCGCGTCCTTCTTCACGGGCGCGACATGGCCGGGATGAAGCGGCGGGACATCGCCCGGGTGATGGCGGTGGTCCCCCAGGACCAGCCCCTCGTCTTCTCCTTTTCCGTCCGGGAAATCGTTCTCATGGGGCGTTCCCCCCACCTGGGAAACCTCGCCTTCGAATCGGCCCGGGACCTGGAGATCGCCCGGACGGCCATGGAGGAAACGGAAACCGCTTCCCTGGCGGAACGGAATTTCAACGAACTGAGCGGCGGGGAAAGACAGCGGGTCCTCATCGCCCGGGCGCTGGCCCAGGAGCCCTCCCTGCTTCTTCTCGACGAATCGACGGCCTTCCTCGACCTGCGGCACCAGGTCGCCTTCATGAGCCTGCTCCGTTTCCTGAACCGGGAAAAGGGGCTCACCATCCTCGCCGTGACCCACGACATCAACCTGGCGGCCCTTTTCTGCGGAAAGATCCTGCTCCTGAAGGAAGGCAGGATCCACGCTCTCGGCCCCCCGAAGGAAGTGATCACCGAGACGGGCATCCGGGAGGTGTACCGGGTCCGGGCGGCGGTCGACAGGCACCCCGGCACGGGGGCCCCGCGGGTCACCGTCATGCCCGATATGGAAACATCCGTTCCAAAGGAACGTTAACGGCCTCGTAAAAAGTATTGATTTGCCTTTTTTCACGATTTCGCCAACGTTGACCAACGCACAAGGAGGGAACCCCGTCATGAAGCAAGCTGCATTCACCCTGCCGGCATTTCTCGTTTTATCGCTCTTTCTCGTGGTCCCGCCCGCCCCGGCGGCGGAACGGGAGGAGACCCCCATGATGGAGGAAGTGGTCGTCACGGCGACCCGGGTGAGCGACGAAGTCCGGAAGGTCCCGGCGAACGTCTCCGTCATCACCTCGAAGGAACTGGAGGAATCGGGGGCCACCACCGTCGTGGAAGCCCTGGAGAAGCTGGAAAGCATCAGCATCAGGAGCTACAGCGGAAACCCCTCCCAGGCCGTGGTGGATCTCAGGGGCTTCGGCGGCGACAATCCCTACGGGAAGACGCTGATCCTCCTCGACGGCAGGCGGCTGAACCGCCCCGACATGTCCCCCATCAACTGGCTCCAGATCCCCGTCGCCAACGTCGAACGGATCGAAGTGGTCCGGGGGGGGGCGAGCGCCCTGTACGGCGACAGCGCCGTGGGCGGGGTGATCCACATCATCACGAAGAAAGGGGCGGGGAAACCCTCGGGACAGGCATCGGTCATCCTCGGAAGCTACGGCCTCCACGACGAGCGGGCGGGCATTTCCGGATCGGAGGGCAAGTTCACCTATGCCCTGAACGGGGAAAACCAGAGGACCTTCGGGTACCGGGAGCGGTCCAGGTTCACCGCCAGGAGCGCCGGCATGGATCTGGGGTATGACTTCTCCGAGTTCCTCGCCGCCTCCCTGTCCCTCTCGGCGAACCGGACGGATTACGACCTCCCGGGCACCCTGACGAAATCCCAGATGGAACAGGACCGGCGGCAGTACCAGCCCGGCGGCGCCTGGAGCCCCGCCCACTCGGACAACGAAATGACCGAGGATTACAGGAACGGAACCTTCCGGATCGAATCCTTCCTCGGCGCCTTCGGGGAGATCTCCCTCGATTTTCTCTACGGGGACAAGGACATCTCCGCCGACATGCCCGCCTATTACTCGAACCGTTACAACGACTATGACATCCGGACCTACGGATTCACCCCGAAATACGTCCTGGAAAAGAGCATCCTGGGCCGGCCCAACAAGTTCATCGCCGGGATGGACCTCTACCGGGAAACCATGGACGTGGAAAAGTTCGCGAACATCGACCGGACCGACAAGACGGACGAGGCGGATTTCACGCGGTCGAGCCTCGGGATCTATGCCCGGGACGAATTCAGCCTTCTCGACAGCCTGATTCTCAGCGCCGCCTGCCGGACGGAACGGGCGAAAATCGAGGGGAGCTTCACGAGTTATACGAATCCCGCCGAGGGATTCAGCGACCAGGAGAAGATCCACCACGCCGAGGCGTATGAAGTGGGGCTCACGTACCTTCTGGGCGAACGCTCCAGCGTCTTCGCCCGGTACGCCACCGTGTACCGCTACCCCTTCCTGGATGAACAGGCCTCCTACACGGGGACGCCCATCGAGTTCCTCACCGACCTGGAGAAAGAGAAGGGCAGGAGCTGGGACGTGGGAACACGGATTTTCCCCCTGGAAAATCTCATGGTGGGTCTCACCTTCTACCGGATCGACCTGGAGGACGAGATCAAGTACCAGGGGACCTGGCCCACGGGAAAAAACGTGAACCTCGACAAGACGCGGCACCAGGGCGTGGAGCTGAAAACCCGGTACACGCTGCCCGGCTGGTTCGAATTCACGGGGAACGCCACCTGCCAGGAGGCGTTCTTCACGGAAGGCCCTTACGAGGACCGGGACATCCCGCTCGTCCCGAAATGGATGGCCAACGGCGCGCTGGAGATCTTCCTGCCCCTCCATTTCGTCCTCCGCCCGGAGATCCGCTACGCCGGAGACGCGTGGCTCGCGGACGATCTCGACAACAACGCCGAGAAACTGAAGGGGTACACGGTGTGCAACCTCTTTCTCTTCTACAGGCCGCAGATGGAGGGGATCCGGTTTTCCGCCTTCTTCGGGGTTGAAAACCTGACCGATGAAATGTATAGCACGTACGGATACGATCTCGAACAGTGGGGCATGGAGAACACCTACTACCCCGCCCCGGGGATCACCATCAAGGGAGGCGTGACGGTCGAATTCTGACGGCGGCGTGACAGTCCCGAGGCTGCGCCGCTCCTCATCCTTCCTTCCGGCGCGCACGGACGGATACGCCCCCGTCGTCCCGTTTCGGGCGGCCTGCCTCTGGAGCTTTCGTCATTGCCTTGAAAAATTTTTCTTCGGACTTTTTTGCGTTCATCAACCCTGAAACGTTGCCGGGACCAGGCGGAAAAGGCGGGTCCCGGCGTGTGCCGCGATGAAAAAACACCGTGTCCTGACCGTTCTTTTTCTTCTTTTCGCCTTCGCCGCCCCGTGCGGGGGGGCGGTCTTCACGGACGCCCTGGGGCGGAAGGTGGACCTTCCGGAACCGCCGCGGCGGATCGTCTCCCTGGCGCCGAACCTGACCGAGGTCCTCTTCGAACTGGGACTGGCGGACCGGATCGCCGGGGTGACCACGTACTGCGACTTCCCGGAGGAAGCGAAGGAAAAGCCGAAGATCGGCGGATTCATCAACTTCTCGCTGGAGAAACTGGTCTCCCTGAAGCCGGATCTCGTCCTGGCGACGGCGGACGGGAACCGGAAGGAAACGGTGCTCCGGATCGAGCGGACCGGCTGTCCCGTTTATGTGGTCCGTCCGAAAACCCTCGAGGAAGTCTTCGGAATGATCGAGGCGCTCGGCGCGGTTACGGGAACGGAGCGAAGGGCGGGGGACCTCGTGGCGTCCCTCCGGGAGCGGGTCCGCCGGGTGACCGGCGCGTCCGCCGCAGGGGAGCACCCCCGGGTCTTTCTCCAGGTGGGAACGGAAGGCCTGATCACAGCGGGCAGGGGGACCTTCCTGGACGAGCTGATCCGCCTCGCGGGCGGCGTCAACGTGGCCGGCGGGGAAGCGGTCCGCTACCCCCGGTACGGCATGGAAAAGGTGATGGCCCTGAAACCGGACGTGATCCTCGTCATCGCCATGGACGGCGAGGCCCTCCCGGAACGGTTCTGGAAGAAATGGCGGGAAATCCCCGCGGTCCGGTCGAACCGGATTTATTTTCTCGACGCCGACCGCGCCACGAGGCCCTCCCACCGGATCGTGGACGGGCTGGAGGAGATGTTCCTCCTGATCCACCGGCAATAGCGGCGCCGGTTCCGGCGGGGGCCGGTCCCCCCCGGGGGAAGACATGAAGAAAGGAAATCGGAATGCTTGAATATTTCCGGCAGGGCGGTCCGATCATGTACCCCCTGCTTGTGTGCTCCCTCGTGTCCCTCACGCTGATCGTCGAAAGGGCCCTCTTCTGGATCCGTGAGGAAAAAAGGAGGGACCGGCGGCTCCTCGACGAACTCATGACCCTGGTGGAACAAAACGAGCTGGAAAAGGCCCGGGGCCTGACCGGGGGAACGAAGGACTTCGTCGTCCGGGTCATGGTCTGCGGCATCGTCCACCAGGCCTTTTCGCTGCGGGACGCCCTCCGGATGGGCGCCGACGAGGAGATCGCCCGGATGCGCCGGTACCTCCCCATCCTGGACACGATGATCACCCTGTCCCCCCTTCTGGGCATTCTCGGAACGGTCACGGGAATCATTTCCTCGTTCAATCTCCTGGGATCGGTGGGAATCGAGCAGCCCCGGATGATCACCGCCGGCATCGCCCAGGCCCTCATCACCACCGCCTTCGGGCTCCTCATCGCCATCCTGAGCCTCCTGCCCTACAACTACTTTCTCACCAGGGTGGAAAAGGCGGCCCTGGAAATGGAGAAATATGGAACCACCCTGGAGATCCTCTTCGAAAAGCTCCGGAACGGGGGAAAACCATGAAGGTGAGCAGGGACTACCCGAAGAAGGCGCGGATCGAAATGATCCCCCTCATGGACGTGATCTTCCTTCTTCTCGTGGCCTTCATCATGATGACCATGTCCATGACGGTCACCCGCGGGATCCCCGTGGAACTCCCGGCGTCCGCCGCCGCGGAAGTGGAGAAGCGGAGCCTCGTCACGGTGTCCCTCCTCCGGGACGGAACCCTGTACCTCGACCGGGAGGCGGTTCCCCTGTCCCTGCTCCGGGAACACCTTTCCCCGCTGGCCCGGAGGGAGCCGCCGCCGAGAATTCTCCTCTCCGGGGACAAGGAGGTGTCCTACGACCGTGTCCTTTCCGTGATCGACGAAATCCGGAAGGCCGGGATCACCGCGATCTCCCTGGAAACGAAATGGAAACCATAAGGGGCAGAGGCGACCTGATCCTCGGGGCGATCGTCGCCGCCGCCTTTCACGGCGTCCTTCTTCTTTCCTTCCCCGGAATCCATATGCCCGCCCGGCTCGAAGGAAAGCTTCCGGGCCCCCTGGAGATCTCCCTACGGGGACCGGAGCTTCCCCTCCCCGTTCCCGTCCCGCAGGCGGTCCGGGAAATGCCCCCAAGTCCCGCGGAAAGAAAAAAGGTTGAAAGAAAGCCCGTTCCCCCTGTAAAAGAGAAGGTCGGCAGGAGGGTAGCGACGGTTCCCGCCGCGGCTGCGGTCATGGAAGAGCCTGTGGCGCCGCCGGATGGCGCTGTCGACGGAGCGTTGCAGGAATCCATTCCCTCGGAAGCGGTTGCGGCCCTTCCGGCCCCCGAAATCACCGAAGAGGCCGGAGCTACGGCCCTGACCCGGCAGGCGGTGCGCTACCGGGACAACCCGGCGCCGCCCTACCCGGGGCCGGCGAGACGCCGCGGCCATGAGGGGACCGTCCTGCTCGCCGTGGAAGTACTCGCCGAAGGGGCCACCGGAAAGATCCGCGTCGAAAGATCCTCCGGACACCCCCTCCTCGACGACGCCGCCCTCCAGGCCGTCAGGGAATGGCGGTTCGAACCGGCCATGAAAAACGGAACCCCCGTCCCCTCGTGGGTCGAGGTCCCCATCCGGTTCGTGCTGGGTTCCCCGGAGGAACGATGAAAAAAACGATCGCCCTCGCAATCCTTCTGGCCGTGTTCCTTCTTTCCGTACCTTTCGGGGCCCCGGCCGGCGACGAACCCTCCGCGGAGTCCCTGTATCTCGCCGGCAGGCGGTACGTGGAAAAAAAGAAATTCGAAAAGGCCGTCGACTGCTTCCGCAAAGCCATCCGGAAAAAACCCGACTCGGTGAAGTACCACTGGAGCCTCGGCGAGGCCTGCCGGGCCAAGGGGGCCTACCCCGACGCCGTGGCCGCTTTCGAACGGGTTCTGAAGCTCGATCCCGGAAACACGAACGCCATCTGCGGCCTCGGGGACGTCCATGTGGCGATGGGAAACACGGAAAAGGCCGTTTCCTGTTACGAGGCCTTTGTCGCAGTCACGAAAAACGAGCCGGAATCCCTGTACATCCGGGGAAAGATCCACGACCTCCGGGGGAACCCGGACAAGGCCGTCGATTGCTGGCGGAAATCCCTCTCCCTTCGCCCCTCCGATTTCGACACCCTGGTCGCCCTCGCCGAAAAACTGATCCGGACGGGAAGCGAACGGGAAGCCCTCCCTCTCCTCCTCCAGGCGAAAAAGATCCGGCCCTACGACGAAAACGTCCTCGTCGACCTGGGCATGCTCTACACGAAGACGGGAGCCTACGACAAGGCCCACGAGGTCCTCACGACGGCCCTCCGGATCAGCCTGTACAACCCGAAAACCCGCTTTTACCTGGGAAAGGCCTGTTACGGCCGGGGGGACCTGAAACGCGCCATCGACCACATGGAAAAGGCCGTCCAGATGGACCCGACGGACCCGGAAAAGCATTTTACCCTCGGATTGTATTACGACAAGAAGGGGTGGCAGGATCTGGCCGTCTCGGAGTACGAGGAAGCCCTTTACCTTGATCCCCAATACCTGTATAATCGACTCCGCTCGAAGGAACGGGCCGCGGAAGGCCCGGTGGAGCCCGAACACTGAATCAACGGGGAATGTCGCCCATGGAAACAAACGAAAAAGACAGGAAAAAACGGCTCGGGGATATCATCCTCGAAAGGAGTTTTCAATACCGGGAGGACCCTCCCTTCGTTCTCGCATCGGGGAAAACGAGCTTTTATTATTTCAACTGCAAGCCCACCACCCTCGATCCCGAGGGGATGAACCTCATCGGTCACATCCTTTTCGACATGCTGAGAGAGTCGGACATCACCGCCGCGGGGGGACTGACCCTGGGCGCCGACCCCCTGGCCAACGCCCTTTCCGTCATCTCGTTCCAGAGAGGAAAGCCTCTCAAGTCCTTCATCGTCCGGAAGGAATCGAAGGACCACGGAACCCGGGGGAAAATCGAGGGCAACGTGAAAGCGGGGGAGAAAGTCGCCGTGCTCGATGATGTGATCACCACCGGCGCCTCCACCATCAACGCCATCGAGGGGGCGCAGGCCGCGGGTCTGGAGGTCGAACGGGTCATCGCGCTCATCGACCGGGAGGAAGGGGGAAGGAAGAACATCGAAGCCCTCATCCCCCGGGTGGATGCCGTTTTCACGCGCACGGAACTCATGGCCCTCCGCGGCAAGAAAGCGTAGACACCGGAAAATGGACTGGAGAAACGGGAAGTTTCTCAAAGCGGCGTTTCTGGCGGGGATTTTTCTTCTTTTCCTGTTTCCGGGACTGCTCCCGGCGGGAAACAGCATCCGCCCCATCACCGATTTCTCCTCGGCGGAACTGAAGGACGGGGCCCCCGAGGGCTGGAAGCTCGATACGCTCCGGGGCCGGGCCGATCTCCAGCTCGTACCCGGGAACCCGGGATACACCCTCCACATGAAAAGCGACAGCGAGTCCTTTTTCGGGATCCGCAGATCCTTCCCGGTGAACCCGGAGGAGTATCCCTGGCTGAACTGGATATGGAAGGTTCAGGAACTTCCCGAGGGCGGGGATGTGCGAAACGGCGACACCAACGACCAGGCGATCCAGGTGTACCTCATCTTCAAGGACACGGGCTGGCCCGCCAAGCTCAACAGCCCCATCATCGGGTACATCTGGGACAGCGAGCCCCCGAGGGAAACGGTCGCCTCGAACCACGGACGCGTCGGGATGATGGTCCGCTACATCGTCGTCCGGAACAAGGAAGACGGCCTTGACGCGTGGCACAGGGAAAAGCGGAACGTACTCGAAGACTTCAGGAAGCTCTTTCCGGACATCGACGGGGGCGCGCCCCGGCAGATCGTCGCCGTCGGCTTCTTCATCAACTCCCACCATACGAAAAGCGGTGCGGAGAGCCTCCTCGCCGACGCCTATTTCAGCAGGGAGTGACCGGCAGGCCCTTCCTCGCCCGGTTGACGGCATCGTGGGCCCGCCTCACCGGTTCGGGAAGCCGGAAGGAACGGCAGCAGGCCAGAACGATCTCCACGGCCCGCTCGAAACCCATGTCGTGTCCCGGCGACACGAAGACCGGCTTCACGCCCCGCCGAGTCCGGACCACCGCCCCCACGGGGTTTCCCTCGTACAGCAGAGGGACGGCGGAGCCCTTCCCCTCTCCCGGCTCCCCGTGTTCGCCCACGAGCCGGGTTTTCCCGCAGCCGATGGAGGGGATCCCCAGAAGAACGCCCATGTGGGACGCCAGCCCGAGTCCCCTCGGGTGGGCGATCCCCTGGCCGTCGAAGATCACCACGTCGGGAACGGTCCGGAGTTTCCCGAAGGCCCCGAGAAGGGGCGGGCCTTCCCGGAAGGTGAGAAGTCCCGGGATGTAAGGGAAGCTCACCGTTTCGGAATGGACGGCCACCTCCAGTATGTCGAGGGAGGGGAAGTCGAGAACGGTCACGGCGGCGTGGAAAAGGGGGTTTCTTCCCAGAAAGGAAACGTCCGCGCCGGCGATGGTCCCGATCCTTTCCGGAAACCGGTCCTCCCTGACGACGAGATCCCTGCGGAGGGCCTCCTGGATCCGGACGGCCTCCCGGTAATCCACGTCCCAGGAATGAACCCGGGAAATCTTCACGACTCCCGCGAAGGCGGGGCGGGGGTGGAGAGGGAGGCGGGAACGTCCCTCAGGATCGACCGGGCCCGCTCGATGTCCCGTCCGATCTGCTCCTTCAGCTTCGCCGGGGACTCGAACCTCCTCTCGTCCCTGAGCCGGTCGATGAAAAAAAGTTCGACAGTCTTCCCGTAGATGTCCCCCTTGAAATCGAGGAGATGGACTTCGATGGAAAGCTCGTTGTTCCCGAAGGTGGGATTGTAGCCGATGTTGAGGACCCCCTGGTGGTCTTTCCCCTCCACCCGGGCCAGAATGACGTAGACCCCCGGGGCGGGAATGACCTTTTCCGACTGGATGTTCGCCGTGGGAATCCCGATGTCCGTTCCCCGGCGATATCCCTTCACCACGTTTCCATAGATGTTATAGGGCCGGCCGAGCAGTTTCGCCGCCAGTTTCACGTCCCCGTCGAGGATGGACAGCCGGATCTTCGTGCTGCTCACGATGATCCCGCCGACTTCCACGGCGCCGATCTCCTCCACCTCGAAACCGAGCTGGTGCCCGCATTCCTTCAGGTACCGGGCGTTTCCCTCCTTGTTCTTCCCGAAGGCGTAATCGTATCCCACGAAGAGTTTCCCGAGTTGGAGCCTCTCCCACAGGACCCGTTCCACGAACTCGGCCGCCCGGGTGCGGGCGAATTCCATGGTGAAGGGGATGAGGAGGAGACCGTCGATGCCCCGGTCCTCCATGAGCCGCACCTTCTCGTCCAGGGGCGTGAGGAGGAAAAAGGGCCGGTTCTCCGGGCGGAGCACCTTCTGGGGGTGGGGATCGAAGGTGATGACCACCGATTTCGTCCGTCTCTTCCGGGCCTCTCCGATTACCTTCCGGAAGAGGTCCCGGTGGCCGAGGTGGATGCCGTCGAAGTTCCCAATGGTCACCACGGAGCCCCGGAAATCGGAAGGGACGTATTCCAGGCTCAGGATTCTCATGTCAAGCCGCACCTCTTCGTCTTCCAGCGGGGGCGATTCAGGCCTCCCATACCCCGGAAAGTGATTGTACCATAACACTTATGGCGGCTTTTTCAAGCGGTTTTTTCCTTGACAATGGAACGATTGAAAGTGTAGATTCATCTGGTCTTTCGAACTGCCGAAGTGGCGGAATTGGTAGACGCGCTAGGTTCAGGGTCTAGTGGGCGTACGCCTGTCCGGGTTCAAATCCCGGCTTCGGCACCATAAAGAAATCAAGGGGTTAGCTGAGAAATCAGTTAACCCTTTGTTTTTACTTGTTGGGAGTCGGTCACCATTTTAGTCACTATTTCCGGAAACTGTCTTTTTTAAATATTTATATTGCATTTTTTTCGATTTTATGATTAAGTACGTTACATAAACGAGGTTGTTATGGAAAAATTCACAACAACTGATATTACTAAGGGGTTGGCGATCCCTTTCGGAAGATTGAGAGAATGGATCGTGAAAGGATTCATCAAACCGTCTTTTCCTTCACAGGGACAAGGTAAGGCGGCAGAGTTCACAATTGAGGATTGCTATAAAATTCAAGCGTTTCGAACGATGGTTGAGAGTGGATTCTCCAGGGAAACGGCTGCCTCTTACATTAGACTAATTGGAGACATATCTTTGATTGATTTCGTTTTTATAAGAAGAGGTGAAAAGGCAATAACATATAGTAAGGTGATATCATCTGGTACAACATTTGAGGTACCATCCGGTACAGTCGATGACCTGTCTCGTGACACAACAATGAAAGCTTGCGGCACAGCTCACATCGATTTGGAAAGAGGAATCTTTTCTTTAAATGACAATGAGATTGACGAGGATGATTTGGAAGAAGGTTCGGATAACTGGCAGGATTTCTATATCATCAATGTCGCAAGAATTCAGAAGCATGTAAATTCTAAAATGAAAGGGGGTTAATTTTTTTTGCGAAAGAGACTAATTACGTTACTTAATTAAGGTGAAATATGAAATTAATAGTACTGGCTATGATAAAATTCAAATTAAACGCAGCCTTCATGAAGGCTGCGCATATGGCCGAGAACGTCATCTACAGTATCATGAACAGCCAGCGGAGTCTCTCATTTGAAGATTTAGAGTGGTCTACTAAAAAATTGGGATATGAACCGGCGGTCTTCAGAGAGGAGCGATAATGCTGCCGGACATAGACAAAAAGAAAAGAACGGAATCTAGCCTCCAGCAACGCTATTACGGAGTTGCAGACGTAGCCCGGTACCTCGGTGTAAGCCAGCAATTTATCTACAACGGAACCGCTCGAAAATCTAAAAAGCGGTTCCCGATCCCGTTTAAGCGGATAGGCGGGAAGATCCTTTTCGACATCCGGGATCTGGAGCAATTTTAGTGACGTCCCTCGCCCGTTTCTACGATGCCCTTGCCGTCCTGCCTCCGCCTGCGCACTATCTCCCCGGTGCGAGCCTCTA
>Ga0209604_1000065_pt1 | contig 93322 bp, 78 predicted proteins | sample AD_UKC097_MetaG_FD_184405 | JGI IMG/M metagenome (GOLD analysis project Ga0209604, IMG submission 184405) | Active sludge microbial communities of municipal wastewater-treating anaerobic digesters from USA - AD_UKC097_MetaG (SPAdes) (version 2) | ecosystem: Engineered > Bioreactor > Anaerobic >...
GCGTGGGAGCGCCTCGCGGCCGACCCCGCGCGCGCGACCTCGCTCGTCCAGTACGAGCCGCCCCCGGGAGTCGTCTGGGACGACGCCACCTACTCCGGCGACGCCTACCCCGCCTACGGCTGGGCCTGCGACGTCGCCGAGGTCGAGGTCGACCTCGACACCTTCGAGACGAAGGTGACCGGCTTCTGGGCCGCGGTCGACGTCGGCCGGGTCATCAACCCGACGCTCTGCGCCGGCCAGGTCGAGGGCGGGACGCTCCAGGCGATCGGCTGGGCGCTGACGGAGAAGCTCGTGACGAAGGACGGGAAGATCCTGAACCCGCGGATGACGAACTACATCGTCCCGACGAGCCTCGACGCGCCGCCGTTCACGACGACGCTCGTCGAGGCGGCCTACTCGCGCGGCCCCGGCGGGGCGAAGGGAGTCGGCGAGCTGCCGATGGACGGCGGGGCGCCGGCCGTCGCCGCCGCCATCGAGCACGCGACGGGGCTCGTCCTCGACCGCGTCCCGATGCTCCCCGAGGACCTCTTCGAGGCGTCCGTGAAGGGAGGCGCGCGATGAGCGTGACGCTCACCGTCAACGGCTCCCTCCTCACCCTCGAGGCGCCGCCCGCCGCGCGCCTCCTCGACGTCCTCCGTGAAAGGCTCGGCCTCACCGGGACGAAGGAGGGGTGCGGCGAGGGGGAGTGCGGCGCCTGCACCGTCCTCCTCGACGGCGTCCCCGTGAACGCCTGCCTCGTCGCCTTCGGCCAGTGCGACGGCCGCGAGGTGACGACGGTCGAGGGGCTCGGGAGCACCGCGCACCTCACGCCGCTTCAGGAAGCCATGGTCACGGAAGGGGGCGCGCAGTGCGGCATCTGCACCCCCGGCATGCTCCTCTCGGCCGAGGCGCTCCTCCGCGAGAGGCCGCGGCCGACCGAGCCCGAGATCCGCGAGGCGATCGCCGGGAACGTCTGCCGCTGCACCGGCTACCAGCGGATCGTGAACGCCGTCTCCGAAGCCGCGAAGAAGCGGGAGGCGCTCCCGTGAGCGTCGCCGGCCTCGCCCTCCACCCGTTCACCGCCCCGAAGTCGCTCGACGAAGCGCTCGCGCTCCTCGCCGAGCGCGCCGCGAAGAGCGAGAAGACCGTCCTCCTCGCGGGCGGCACCGACTGGTTCGTCGAGCGGCACGTCGCCCCGGCCGAGGAAGCCGGGACGCTCCCTCTCGTCCTCGACGTCTCCCGCCTCGACGCCCTCCGCGGGATCTCGCTCGGCGGCGACACCCTCGGCGGTGACACGCTCCGCATCGGCGCCGCGGCGACCTACCTCGAGATCCGGAAAGACGCCCGCGTCGCCGCGCGCTGCCCGCTCCTCGCCGCGACGGCCCGCGACGTCGGCGCGCTCCAGATCCAGGCGCGCGGCACCCTCGGCGGCAACCTCGCCTCCGGCTCTCCCGCCGCCGACGGCGTCACGGCCCTCGCCGCGCTCGACGCGACGCTCGTCCTCGCGAGCGCCCGCGGAACGCGCCGCGTCCCGATCTCCGGCTTCTACACCGGCTACCGGAAGAGCGTCCTTCTCGCCGACGAGCTCGTCGAGGCCGTCGAGGTCGCCCTCCCGCCCGAGGGCTCCCCCTTCGCCTGGCGGAAGGTCGGCACGCGCCAGGCGCAGGCGATCTCGAAGGTCGCCTTCGCCGGCCTCGCCGTCGTCGCCGGCGGCCGCCTCGCGCGCCTCGGCCTCGGCATGGCCTCCGTCGCCCCGACGGTGGCGCTCCTCCCGACGACCCGCGCTCTCGGCCTTTCGAAGCCGCTCGCGGAGATCTCCGACGCCGACGTCGAGAAGGCCGTCCTCGCCGACGTCTCCCCGATCGACGACGTCCGCTCGACCGCCGCTTACCGCCGGCACGTCGCCGTGCGGCTCGTGCAGCGGTTCTTCGGGGAGCTGCGGGGGAGCTGAGCCCGGCCGCGAGGGGACGACGGCCTGACGAGGACGGAGCGTCCCTCGTCAGGCCGACGGCCGGCTCGTCCACGACCGCAGGCACGTCTCGCGCAGCGGGGAGACCTTCACGGCGCGAAGAGCCCCGCCATGCCCGGCCCCGCGTACGCCCGCAGGGCCGCCTCGGCGAGAGCGCCTCGAACGACCGGGAGAAGGGTCTCTTCGACCTTCGGCTCCGTCGCGCCCACCGTCGAGCCCGCCGCTCCCGCGCGCCCGTCAGCCTCGCCGGGCCTCCTCGATCGCGGCGATGTCGATCTTCCTCATCGTCATCATCGCCTCGAAGGCGCGCCGGGCGGCAGCGGGGTCGGGGTCCGCGATCGCTTCGGTGAGCGCCCGCGGCGTGATCTGCCACGAGAGACCCCACCTGTCCTTGCACCAGCCGCAGGCGCTCTCCTGGCCGCCGTTCCCGACGATCGCGTTCCAGAGGCGGTCGGTCTCGGCCTGGTCGTCCGTCGCGACCTGGAACGAGAAGGCTTCGGTGTGGCGGAACGCCGGGCCGCCGTTCAGGCCGAGGCACGGTATGCCGAGCACGGTGAACTCCACCGTCAGGACGTCGCCCTTCCGGCCCGAGGGGTAGTCGGCCGGCGCGCGGTAGACGGTCCCCACCGCGCTGTCGGGGAACGTCCGGGCGTAGAACTCGGCGGCCTCGAGCGCCGCGCCGTCGTACCAGAGACAGATCGTGTTCTTGGCGACCATGGGCGTCCTCCCTTCGCGACCCGCGGCTACGACCGCAGGATCTTCTCCATCGTCCGGCCCTTCGCGAGCTCGTCGATCAGCTTGTCGAGCTGGCGGATCGTCCTCATCAGCGGGTCCTCGACCTCCTCCACCCTCACGCCGCAGACGACGCCCGTGATGAGCGCGGCGTTCGGGTGGAGGGCCGGCGCCTTCGCGAAGAAGGTCTCGAAGTCGGTCCCCTTCTCGAGCTGCTGCCGCAGCTGCTTCTCGCCGTACCCGGTCAGCCAGCAGACGATCCGGTCCACCTCCGCCTTCGTGCGGCCGTTGCGTTCCGCCTTCGCCACGTAGTGCGGGTAGACGCTCGCGACGCTCGTCCTGAAGATGCGGTGACCGGCCGACGGGCTTCCCCCGGTCGCCGCTCGGGGCGCAGTCCCGCGCTTCGCCGGCGGGCGCTCGTCGCGTTCCGGGCTCGGCGACGCGGGCGCCTTCCTCTTCGGGGCCGGCGAGGCTGCGGAAGCCGCGTCCTTCAGCCGCACCAGCCGACCCTTGCGGCGGACGATGTTCTTGTAGTCCCACTGGACGACGCGGGCTTCGGCGAGCCAGCGCCGCAGCTTCTCCGTGTCGACCTCGCCGGCGGACGTGTAGCGCGCCTCGGCCGCCTTGAAGCTCCCTTCCTTCCGGAGCCCCTTCTCCGTGAACGACTGTCCGCTCCAGAAGAGGAGGCGGACGGCGTCTTTCAGCCTGCTGTAGCCGACGATCGGGTTCCCGTCGAGGAACCAGACCGGGTGCGCGTGCCAGACCTTGTTCTCCGCGTCGGGAAGGGCGCGGTCGATCTCCTTCGCGAGGAGGTCGCACGTCTTCCGGTCCGCGGGCGCGAGGGCGGCGTTGTACGTCCGGGTGTCCGCGTGCATCGAGACCTCCTCGTTCGACGGTGGGCGCTACGCGTGAGCGCCGAGGTATCGGCCGACGGGAACGGCCGCGGCCCAGAGGCCGAGCCCGAAGGCGGCGTGGCTCATGAGGCTCTTCAGGCGGGCTCGCGTCGGGTCGGGAGCGCGGGCGGAAGCGACCCCGAGCCCCAGGGCCGGCTGCATCACGAAGAACGGAAAGACGACGGTGACGAGCCCGAAGAGAAGCGCCGGCAGGAACGCGGGGCGCAGGAGGGACTCCCCCGCGGTGAGGACCGCGAGAGCGGCGGCGAGCCCCACGCCGATCGCGTAGTGGACGGCCCGGCCGACCACGCACTCTCCCGCCGTCGGCGCGGCGCCGGAGATCCGCTCGTGCCGGAACGTCCCCTTCGGCATGTGCCCGACCCAGCGCCCGAGAAGGCAGAGGTCGAGGGACGGGATGCCGAACGCGACCCTGAGGAACAGGTTCCAGAGGTCCATGACGAGCGTCGCGCCGACGCCTACGGCCGCCACCCCGAGAACGAGTTGCAGGTCCATCGTCGGAGGCTAGCGCAGCCCCGGCCGTCGCTCCAAAGTCCCACGAGGAGGGCGAGGAGGGGGGGGTCTGGTCTACACTTTACACTCTACGAGGTCGCCCCCGCGACCGCCCGGACCCGCACGAGGAGGAGGCGCCCCTCCTCGTCGGCCGGGTCGCGCGCGAGCCCTTCCGCGAGGAGGGTCGTCGCCTCGTCGAGCCGGCCCGCCCGCGCAAGGAGGCGCGCGAGGTTGTGGCGGACGAGACGGGACGAGGGGTCGAGGCGGAGCGCCTCGCGGTAGCGCGCGAGCGCCTCGTCTGCGCGGCCGAGCTGTGCGAGGACGTTCGCCAGGTCTCCAATCGTCGCTGCGTTCTCCGGCTCGAGGCGCGCTGCCTGCTCGAAAGCCACGCGTGCCTCCTCGAACCGCCTCATCTCGGCGAGCGTCAGACCGGCGTTCCGGTGCCCCGCCGCCGCGTCCGGTGCGAGACGTGCCGCCTCGCGGAACTCGGCGAGCGCTTCCGGCGCGTCGCCGCGCGCCGCGAGGGCGTTGCCGAGGTTGTTCCGGATCGCCGCGTCGGCCGGGTCGGCGGTCGCCGCCCGGCGGAAGGCCTCGAGGGCCGTCTCCGCGTCGCCTGGCCGCCCCAGCTGCGTGAGCGCCACGCCGAGCGCATTGAGCGCCTCGGCCGACCCGGGCCGGAGACGGACGGCCTCGCGCAGGTGCGGCTCGGCGCCCGCCGCGTCGCCCGAGGAGAGGAGCGCGGCACCGAGGAGCCGCTCGGCGACGTGGTTCTCGTCCGTCACGTCGAGGGCGCGGCGGAAGAGCGTCGCGCCGTCGCGCCAATACCCGACCTGCCCTCGGGCCACCGGGGCGAGCGCCAGCAGGGCGACGCCCCCCGCGGCGGCGAGCGCGATCCCGATCGCGGCGCGGCGCGTGCCCACGCGGCGCACCCCATCGGCGAGCGCGAGCGCGAGGCCGACGTATGGGACGTACGTGTAACGGTCGGCCACCGACTGCTCCCCCACCTGGACGAGGCCGATCACCGGGACGAGCGTCCCGACGAACCAGAGCCATCCCACGAGGAGGAACGGCGCGCTCCGGCGCGCGCGCCACGCCGCGAACGTGAGGGCCGCAAGGAGAAGGACCGCCCCGGCGAGCTCCAGAGAAGCGGGCGCGCCCCGGTGCGGGTAGAAGACCGCGAGGCCGGCCGGCCAGACGAGCATCCGGAGGTACGTGACGACCGATACGGCCGCATGCCCGAGGCGCTCTGTGAGCGGGAGGACCTCGAGGCTCGAGACGCCGCCCCCGCGCGACTGCGCGACGAAGGTCACGACGCTCGAGAGGGCGACGAGCGCGAAGAGCGGGAGCTTCTCGAAGAGGAGCGGCCGGAGCCGCGCCCACGTCGGCCTCTCGTCGAGCGTCAGGCGCCCGAGCGGCCAGACGTCGAGGAGGAGCATCAGGAACGGCGCCGTCACGGCCATCGGCTTGGCCATGAGCGCGAGGGCGAGCCCGAGCGCCACGAGAGCGAGGCGCGGGAGGGCCGGCGCGCCCGGCGACCGCCGCGCGTACGCGGTGTACGCCCCGAGCGCGAGCCAGAGGAAGAGCGCGGAGAGGACGTCCTTCCGCTCCGAGAGCCACGCGACCGACTCGACGTGCGCCGGGTGCCAGGCGAAGAGCGCCGCGACCGCCGCGCCGACACCGGCGCTTCCCGTCCACGCGCGGACGAGGAAGAGGAGCAGCAGCGACGAGACGACGTGGAGGGCGAGGCCCGTGGCGTGGTGGCGCCCCGGCTCGGGACCGAGGAGCTCGACGTCGGCCATGTGCGAGAGCCACGTGAGCGGGTGCCAGTTCCCGGTGTGGAACGTCCCGAAGGCCCACGACACACCCTCCGCGGTCAGGCCGTCGAGGACGATGGCATTGTCGCGGAGGTAGTTCGGGTCGTCGTAGTTGACGTAGCCGAAGCCGGTCACCGGCAGGAAGACCCAGACCGTGATCAGCGCAATGGCGATCGCCGCGATGGCCGCCGCCGCACGGCCGGAGTCGAAAGAACGGGGAGAGGACGCGAGCGGAGCGGAGCGGTCGACCTCGGGGCGAGGCCTGCGGCGGGGCATGGCCTCAGGATAGCGGAGAGGCGGGAGCCCCCTTTCAGAGCGGCGGGATCAGGCCCGAGAGGATCGCGGCGAGCGTCGCCGATCCGACGACGATCCAGAGGAGGAGGCCGTGGGCGAGCGGGCGGAGGCCGACCCGCAGGAGGACTTCCCGCGTCAGGCCGGTCCCGATGAAGAAGAGGGTCAGGACGAGGAGCTGCCGCGCCACCGCCGCGAGGCCGGTCCAGAGCGGCGCGAGCTGCGGGATCGCGGTCCGGAGGGCCGCCGCGGCGACGAAGCCGGCGATGAAGAGGGGGAACTTCGGGCGCTCGCCCGACCGTGCGAGGAACGCCGCCCCGAGGACGCACGGCACGATCCAGAGCGCCCGCGTCAGCTTCACCGTCGTGGCGAGCGCCAGCGCCTCCGGCCCGTAGGCCGAGGCGGCGCCGACGACGCTCGACGTGTCGTGGATCGCGAGCGCCGCCCAGAGGCCGAACCGCGCCGGGTCGAGGCCGACGAGGTGCCCGACGGCCGGGAAGAGGAGGAGCGCCGTCGCGTTCAGCGTGAAGACCGTCGCGAGCGAGACGGCGATCTCCTCGCTCTTCGCCTTCACGACCGGCGCCATCGCGGCGATCGCGCTCCCGCCGCAGATCGCCGTCCCGAACGAGATCAGCGTCGAGACGGGCCCCGTGGTCCCGAAGAGGCGGCCGAGGAGGACCCCGAGCGCGAGCGTCAGCGCGATCCCGACGACGGTGTAGAGGAGCGAGGCCGCGCCGACCCGGGCGACCGCCCCGAGGCTCAGGCCGAAGCCGAGGCCGACGACCGACGCCTGGAGGAGCACCTTGCTCCACGAGGCCGTCCGACTCGGGGCGGGGTTCCCGACGAGGAGGCTGAAGAGGATGCCGCCCGCGAGGGCCACGGCCGGGCCGACCCACGGGAGGAGGCACGCGGCGGCGAGGGCGAAGAAGAGAGCGGCGCGGGCGCGCGAGGACATCCGTCCATTATTCGCCGCGGGCGCCAGGCGAAGAAGGCGGAACTCGCCCGGACGCGGAGCCTCCCGCCGCGGGGAGAGCGGGCCGCACGAGGCTGTCGCCCGCGGTGAGCAGGGCGGAGGCGAGTCCCACACCGATCCCGTCGTGCGCGGTCCGATCCTCCCCGCTGTCAGGGCCGCCCGGTAATCCCCTCATCCACGCGTCATCAGCGCGAACACGCCCCAGCCCAGGAACTCCCGCGTATAGGTGGCGTAGCGCTCGGGTTCCGCGGTGAGCCGGGCCCGGACTTCCTTCGCGAGCTCGTCGCCGGGATTGGCGTCCAGCCATCGGCGCATGGTGAGCCATTTGGCCGCCTCGTACCTGTCCCAGCCGTCCTGGTTCGCCAGGACCATCTCCACGACGTCGTAGCCGAGCCGGCCGAAGGACGCGAGGAGCTCCGGAAGGAGGAGGAAGTCCGAGATCGAGCCGGCGAGGCACCCCTTCGCGACGTCTTCCGTCGGCGGCAGCTGGCGCCAGTACGGCTCGCCGATGAGGAGGATCCCTCCGGGGCGGAGGCTCCGGGCCAGGAGCTCGACGGTGCCGGCGACTCCTCCGCCGATCCAGGTGGCGCCGACGCAGGCGGCCACGTCCACCTTCTCGTCAGAGACGTAGCCGGCGGCATCGCCATGAAGGAACCTGACCTGATCGGCGACGCCGAGCTCCTCGGCGCGGAGCCTCGCCTGCTCGGTGTACAGCCGGCTCAGGTCGACGCCGGTGCCGAGGACTCCGTAGTCGCGCGCCCAGGTGCACAGCATCTCCCCCGAGCCGCTGCCGAGGTCGAGCACACGCGTCCCCGTCTCCAGGCGCAGCGCCGCGCCGAGAGCGGCGAGCTTGTCGGACGTGAACGGGTTGTGGATGCGGTGAGCGCTTTCGGTGATGCTGAAGATCCGAGGGATGTCCAACTCGGAAGACCTCCTCACGCGTGCGAGCGGGTTCGATCATAGCCAGACGAGCCGTTCGACGGCCGGCCGCGACCCGGGGACCGCCTCGGACGGAGAGAGACCGGCAAACGCGACCCGCCCTGCCGGTGAGCTTCCTCGCACGCCCGCGCGGCGGGTCGGCCCGCGGGGGGGCACGGCGCCTGCGACGCGGGGGAGCGTCGACCCGGCGTTCGCTCCCGGCGGCGCCCGCGGCGCCGCCGGGAACGCTGCGTCATTTCCCGTCGAGGCGCTTGCGCAGGGCGTCGAGCTCTCGCGAGATCGCCGAGGCGAGCGAGCCGATGTCCGTCTTCCTCTCGCCGAGGACGTCGCGGGTGAGGTCCCCGATCTCCCGCTCCGCGACGGGGCGGAGGATCCCCTCCGGGTCCTTCATCGTCACGAGCTTCAGGACGCGGAGGAGGCGCGTGTAGCGGTCGAAGAAGGGCGCGTCGACGCGCGATTCGCCCTGCGCCTTCCGCGCCATCGCCATCATCTCGCCGAGGGCGGCCTCGAGCTTCTCGCCGCCGCTCCCCTGGCGCGCCATCTCCTCGAACTGCACGACGAACCTGTCGAGGAGCGCGTAGCCCGCCGGGTCTCCGGCCGACGCCGTGCCGGGCGCGGACAGGACCAGGAGAAGGACGGCTCCGATCAGGGCTCTCTTCATCTTCTGCCTCCTCGGGGGCGGACCCCCGTCTTCCGTCAGCTCGCTCCGGCGATCGCCCGCGCGAGGCCTCCCCCGCGCGACAGCTCTCCGAGGCGCCGGGCCAGGTCCTCGGACGGCACCGCCTTCCACTCGACCGGGCCGCCCGGCCTTCCCCCGGCGAACGCCGCCAGGACCGTCCCCGCGAGGTCGTCCGGGCCGCCCCGGCCCGACGCACCCGAGCGCCGGGCACCGTGGACGACCGCCTGCACCACCCACACGAGGTCCGCCGCGCGCGCGCCGTCGGCCTCGGGAATCCGCGGCCGCGACGGGCTCGCCTCCTCCGACGCCGCGAAGAACGTGCAGCCCCGGAGCGCCGCGGCGACGATCGCCGGATCGGGCTCCGGAGCGTTCCGGACGTGCCGCCACGCCGCCAGCGAGGCGGCAAGGAGGAGCGTCGCGAGGGCCCCGGCGAGGACCGGCCGGAGCCACACCCGCTCGGTCCGCGCCGGCTCGGCCGCGACGGCCCGGCGCACCCGCCTCGCGAACGCCTCGCCGTCGAACGCCGCGAGGGCAGCCTTCTTCTCCGCGTCGACGAGCGCTCCCGGCTCCTCGAACCCTTCGTCCTTGCTCGGCCCGTTCATGGCCTCCCTCCGTGCTTCCGTACCGCCTCCGCGACCCGGGCGCGAGCCCGATGAAGCCGCGACATCACCGTGCCCGGCGCGACGCCGAGCGCTCCGGCGATCTGCTCGTAGGAGAGCTCTCCGTACTCGCGCATGACGAGGACGTCGCGAAGCGGCCGGGAAAGGTCGAGGATCGCCTTGCGGAGCGCGATCCTCCGGCCCTTGTCCTCGAGCTCGGCATCCAGGTCCGTCTCGTCCGGCGGGTCCGTCGTCGCGAGGAGCGGCCGGAAGAGCCCCTTCCGCGTCCGCCGCACGTGGTCGAGGCAGGCGTTCCGCGCGATCCGGCAGAGCCACGCCTTGACCGATCCTTCCTCCCGGAGCCGGCCTCGGCTCCGCCACGCCCGGAGGTAGGTTTCCTGGGCCAGCTCCTCGGCGTCGTGGCGGTTCCTCACGAAGCCGAGGCAAACGAGGAAGACGGTCGCGCGATGCTCGAGGAGCGCTTCGACGTCCTCCTCGGAACACCGTGTGCCCGTGCGGGCCGCCTCCATGTCGCTCATCGGCCGGGTCCGTCCGCCCTTCCCGCCACCGCCACCCGGCGAAGGCGTTCTCGGGCATCAGGACGAACGGCGCGGGAGTCTATTCCGCGCCCCGGCCGAAGGCTCCTCCCGTCGCGGCGCTACGGCCGGGCGCGCTCCACGATCGCGGCGCGGGCGCGGTGGGCCCCCTCGGTCTTCGGGTCGGCCTCGATGATCCTCCGGTAGAGCGCGGCCGCCTCCTCGGGCTCGTTCCCGAAGTCGCGCGTCAGCGCAGCGAGGGCCGCGGCTTCCCCGTCAGCCACGGCAGGGTGAGAGCGGCGTTCGCCGAGCAGGCCCTGTCGCGGCAGATCTCCCAGGTCGGGAACGGCAGCCCGGTCCCGTTCGCGAAGACCACGGCCGGCACCGGCTTCCCCTTCGCCCCCGGGGGGAGCGTGACGTCCATCGTCCTCTCCCCGTCGCCGAAACGGAGGCCAGGCCGCAGGAGAGCGTCCTGCATCCCGGGGACCTTCCAGACGACGCCGTAGGTCGTCACGTCGTGCCGCGAGCGGGGCTGCGCGCCCGCGGGAAGAGCGACGACGAGCGGTGCGAAGGCAACGAGCGCGAGCCGAGCGGCAATCCTCATGCTCCCGACCTCCTGATCCCGGTTCATACGCACCCGACCCGACGAGGTTCCGGCGAGCGCCGGTGCGCCTCGTCGAGACGTCCCTCCGCCCCGGAGCGGTCCACCGGCGGGACCGTCTGCGCTTCAGCCCGCGAGAAGGAGGACGAGGACCTCCGCCGAGACGATCCGGAGGATCATCGTGAGCGGGTAGACGGCGACGTAGCCGAGCGTCGGCGCGTCGGAGCCGGCGAGGCCGTTCGCGAAGGCGAGGGCTGGCGGGTCGGTCATGCTGCCGGCCATCACGCCCGTCAGCGTCAGGAAGTTGACGCGGAAGACGAGCCTCCCGACCGCGCCGACGACGAGCATCGGGACGATCGTGATCCCCGCCCCGATCGCCATCCAGGTCAGCCCCGGCCCCTTCACGAGCGTGTCGACGAAGCCCGCGCCGGAGCGGAGGCCGACGGCCGCGAGGAAGAGCGCGATGCCGATCTCGCGGAGCATGAAGTTCGCGCTGATCGGGAGCCAGAAGACGAGCGGCCCGACCCGCCCGAGCCGCGAGAGGAGGATCGCGACGAGGAGCGGCCCGCCCGCGAGGCCCAGCTTCACCGGCGCCGGCATCCCCTGCAGGTGGATCGGGAAGAGGCCAACGGCGACGCCGAGGGCGATCGTCAGGAAGACGGGGACGAGGTGCGGGTAGTTCAGGTCGCGCGGCGAGTCACCGAGCTCGGCGGCCACCTTCCGGATCTCCTCCGGGCCGCCGACGGCGAGGATCGCGTCGCCCGTCCGGAGCTCGAAGCCGGGGAAGGCAGCCATCTCCAGCTCGGAGCGCGAGACGCGGGTGATCCGCACGCCGAAGCGGGCCGCGAAGTTCAGCTCGCCGAGCGTCTTCCCGACGACCTCCTTCCGCGTGACGATGAGCCGCTTGCTCGTGATCGGGGTCGGCAGGCTCCGCAGGTCGAGGTCGCTCTCCTTGCCGACGAGGAGCCTCAGGTCGTCGAGGTCCTTCTTCGCCCCGACCGCGAGGAGGACGTCGCCGACGGCGAGGCGCGTCTCGTGCGTCGGGACGAGGAGCTCGCCGCCGTGGTAGACGCGCGAGATGACGAGGCCGGCGCGGTCGACGAGCGGGAGCTTCTCGAGAAGCAGGCCGTCCAGGTTCGCGTTCGTCACCTCGAGGTTCGCGCGGTGGAGCGGCGGCGCCTCGCTCCGGCGGGAGCGCTCGAGGAGCCTCTCCTCGAGCGGCATCGAGACGCGGAACGCGACCTTCAGCGCGAGGATCGCGAGGATGATCCCGAGGACGCCGAACGGGTAGGCGACCGCGTAGCCGAGCGGCGGGATCGTCGCGCCGCGGGCGAGCGAGGCCGGGTCGGTCGCGACCTCCCTCAGAGCCTGCTGGGCCGCGGCGAGGCTCGGGGTGTTCGTCGTCGCGCCCGAGAGGATGCCGACGACGGCCGGCAGCTCGACGTCGAGGAGGAGGTGCGCCGCGGCGGCCAGACCGACGCCGAGGAGGACGACCGCCGTCGCGAGCAGGTTCAGCGTCATCCCGCTCCGCCGGAGCGAGGAGACGAAGCCGGGCCCGACCTGCAGGCCAATCGACGTGACGAAGAGGATGAGGCCGAAGTCCCGCGCGAACTCCAGGACTTCCGGCTCGAGGGCGACGCCGAAGTGGCCGAGGAGGAGGCCGACGAAGAGGACGCCCGCCGTCGTGAGGCCGACACCCCGCACCTTCACTGAGCCGAGGGCGAGCCCGAGGCCGGCGACGAGGGCGAGGACGAGGGCCGCCGGGGCCCCGGGGAGGAGCATCGGCGGATTCTCGCGCGGCGCAAATGCCGCGTCCATCCGGCCGGCCCCGCTCCGCCCGAGGGTCCCGCGAGGGACCCGTCGAGGGGAGGGCCTTCTGCATCGACCGAACCTTCTCGAGCTCGTCGATCCGGCTTTCGAGGCGGCGGGTCTTCCTCATCCGCGGGTCGGCGATCTCCTCCACGCGGACACCGCAGACGACACCGTGACGAGCGCTGTTCGGGTGGGAGGGCCGGCGCCTCCGCGAAGAACGCCTCGAGGTCGCAGCCCGGAGGACCTGCCGCCGCAACCCCTCCTGGCCGGACTCCGTCAGCCCGCGGATGACCCGGTCCACCTTCTCCTTCGAGCGGGGCTTCCGTTCGGCCATCTGCACGTACAGCGGGCAGACGTTCGTGGCGTTCGTGGCGAAGACGCAGCCCATCGTCATCGTGACGCCTCGAATCGGGGCGTGGGGCTTCGTCCGCGTCAGGCGCTCGGCGGGTAGCGAAAGTGACCGGTGATGACGTACGAGAAGAGGACGTCCTCCTCGCGAGCCCCGGAGCCGATGTTGTGGAGGACGAGGGGTGTGCCTTGCGGCGTGCGACGGTCCGAGACGAAGCCGATGTGCGGCACGCCGCTCGCGAGGCGCCAGACGACGATGTCGCCCGGGGAGAAGCCCGCGGCGCGTCGGGAGACCGGCAGCGTGGCGCCGTGGCGGCGGAAGAAGGTGACGAGGTTCGGGACGCGCCGATGGTCGATGCTCGGATCGGGACGGGAGAGGCGCCAGAGCTTCGGATAGGCGGACCAGGCCGCCTTCATGTCCTGGTGGACGAGTACCTGGAGGTCGATTCCGAGGTGACGGTAGGCGCGCACGACGACGTCCGTGCAGACGCCCGTCTGCGCGGGGACGTCGCCCGCGGGATACGCGAGCCTCCGATACGCGCCGTCGTACGAGGTCGTGACGCCGACCTGCGCGCGGGCGGCCGCCACCAGCCGCTCTCCGGTCGACGGCGGCGCGGTGGGCGTCGCGCCGAGGAGGAGCAGGAGGAGGAGGCTCATGAGTCCGGGGGCGCCTGACACGGCGGGTCAGGCGCGAACGAAGCGAGGGCCCCGGGCGCTTTCCCGCTCCGGCGCTCGGAGCGGGTCACGGACGCCGGCCCCTCCGGTAGACGCCGCACGAGGGCGCCCTCAGAGAAGGCGCTCGAGCGCGGAGACGACCGTCCGCACGCACGGCTGGCAGACGCGGACAGGGAGGCCGGAGGCGTGGAACCGCTCCTGGCCCTCGGGCGTCGAGAGGTCGCAGCCGTCGAGCAGCTCGCGGCAGACGTGCGTGCCGTGCGCGTCCTCGAAGGCGGCCACGAGCTCCCTCACCTTCACGTAGGTGTCGGCCGTCCGGGCCTTGTCCTGGTTCTCGCCGCGCCCGTGCTTCAGTCCGAGGGCGATCACGCCGCCGCTCAAGGCGCCGCAGATCTCCTGTTGCCGGGCGATGCCTCCGCCGAACCCGCAGGCGAGCCGGAGAGCGTGGTCGGCGTCGATCCCGAGGTCGGGCGCAAACGCGACGAGCACGGCCTGGGCGCAGTTGTAGCCGTTCGCGAACCTGTCGACGGCGGTCTCCTGGTGGGTCGTCATGGCCTCCCTTTCGTCGGGGCGCGAGCTCCCGCGTCGCGCGGTGTGGAATCGGAGCGGTCACCCGGGAGCGATCCGGACCGCGACGTAGAGCTTCCGGATCGGTCGCCCCTTCAGGCGACGCATCACGCGGACCTCCTCGAGCCGCAGCCCCGCCGCGCGCAGGAGCTGCCGGATCTCGGAGTCCTCGTACGAGCGCTCTTTCACCGCCACCAGGACCCGACGGTACAGTTTCGCCTGCCTCACGAACCAGAGCTGGCGGAACGTCGCGACGCCCGTCTTCCGGTCGAATGCGTTGAAGGCGGTGAAGACGTGCGGCCCGGCCCGGCAGAGCTTCTCGCTCGTGCTCAGCCACTCGAGGAAGAAGCGCGTGTTGAGGTCGAACAGGAACAGGCCTCCCGGTCGGAGCAGGCGCGCGGTGTTCGAGAAGACCCGCTGGAGATCCTTCGCGTCGAGGACGTGGTTCAGCGCGTCGAAGTGGCACGTCGCGACGTCCGCGGAAACGTCCAGCGAAAGGGAGGTCAGGTCCTGCCTCACCCACCGGACGCGCCGGGACTTCTTCCGCGCGACGCGGAGCATAGCCTCCGACACGTCAACGCCGATCACGGTGCGCGCGCGCGCGCGGGCCCACGGAATGGCCGTGTTGCCCGTGCCGCAGGCGAGGTCGACGATCACGCCGGGGCGGAGGCCGCGCGCGGCCGCCGCGTCCGTCAGGGCTCGCCGGAGCTCCCGGTAGAGGCCCCGGATGGCCGGATCGGCGGCCATCCGGTCGTAGAGCGGAGCGAGCTGTCCGTACGGGTCCGTCATGAGCACCTCGGTCCATTCTCGACCTGGTCTGTGGGCAGCGTCCCGATGAACGGTCTCGCTCCGGCCGCCCAGGGACGCGCGCCCGGCAGAAGGGGACACGGGACGGGTCGCGACAAATCACGTCCTCCCATCGGGTCTCGCGCGGACGCGCAAACGAGATGCCGGCCAGGCCGTGAGAGAGGGCCGCAGGCGGTGCCGGAGGTCGGCGCACGCGGTCCGCGGGAACCGCCCGGCGGAGCGACGAAGGCGCACCCCGCGCCTCCCTCGCCATCCCGGACCGAGACGGTCCGCAAGGGCGTTCGGAGCTTCCTGTCGGGGCCGCGACGGACTAGAGTTCGCCGATGCGCCTCGCTCCGCTCGCCGCCCTCGCTCTCCTCGGCCTCGGGCTCACCCCTGCCGCCGTCGCCGAAGGCCCGTTCCGGCCCATCGATTCGCCCGCGGAAGCGGCCGGGCTTCCACAGACGACGATTCGAAGCACCGCCGTCCGCCCCTTCGCCTTCGACGCCCGGCTGTTTGCGGTCGTCATGAGAACCGTGGCCTCCGAGGCTCCGAGCGAGGTCGGGACACCTTCGACTCTTCTCGAGCTGCCGCATCCGGATGGGGGCCTGGAGCAGTTCCGGGTCATCGAGTCGCCCGTCATGGCGCCCGAGCTCGCCACGAAGTTCCCTGAGATCCGGACGTATCGCGGCGTCGGCGTCGACGACCCGACCGCCTCCGTCCGGTTCGAGGTCTCGCCGCGTGGCTTCTCGGCGATGGTCCTCTCGGCCGCCGGCGCCTGGTACGTCGACCCCTGGACGAAGGGCGTCGTCGACGTCGTCGGCTCGTACCACCGGCGCGACGCGTTGCGCGGCGAGGGGAGCCCGTTCGAGTGCCAGGCTCCCGGCACACCCGACGACGGCGAGGGACCCGGCACCCACGAGGCGACGACGGACCTCGGACCGACGCCCTTCCCGCTCGCCTCCGTCGGCCCGACGCTCCGGACCTATCGGCTCGCGCTCGCGACGACCGGGGAGTACTCCGTCGCGGTCTGCGGATCCAAGCCGACGACGGCGTGCGTCGCCGCGGAGCTCGTCGTCGCGGTGAACCGGGTGACGGGGATCTACGAGCGCGAAGTCGCCGTGAGAATGACGCTCATCGCGAACAACGACCTCCTCATCTATCTCGACGGCGCGACCGACCCCTATACGAACAGCAACGGCGGCACGATGCTCGGGCAGAACCAGTCGAACCTCGACTCCGTCATCGGGAGCGCGAACTACGACTTCGGGCACGTCTTCTCGACCGGCGGCGGCGGGGTCGCGTACCTCGGGGTCATCTGCGAATCCGGCTGGAAGGGCGGCGGCGTGACGGGCCAGTCGAACCCGACCGGAGACGCCTTCTGGGTCGACTACGTGGCCCACGAGATGGGGCACCAGTTCGGTGGAAACCACACGTTCAACGGGAGCCTCGGCTCCTGCACCGGAGGCAACCGGAACGGGCCGACCGCGTACGAGCCGGGGAGCGGGTCGACGATCATGGCGTACGCGGGAATCTGCGGGTTGAATGACCTTCAACCGCACAGCGACCCGTACTTCCACGCCAAGAGCTTCGACGAGATCACCAGCTACGTTTCGGGAGGCGGCGCCTCCTGCGCCGTGAGCTCGGCGACCTCGAACTCCGCCCCGGCGGCCGACGCCGGCGCCGCGTACACGATCCCCTCCCGGACACCCTTCGCCCTCACCGGCTCGGCGACGGATCCCGAGGGTGATGCCCTGACGTACGGCTGGGAGCAGCTCGACCGCGGCACCGTGGAGCCGGCACCGCCGCTCGTCGACGCCGGCAACCGCCCCATCTTCCGCTCGTTCAACCCGACGGTCTCGCCGACCCGGATCTTCCCGAAGCTCGCCGACGTCCTCTCCGGGACGATTACCTACGGCGAGACGATGCCGACGACGAGCCGGACGATGAACTTCCGCCTGACCGCCCGCGACAACCGCGGCGGCGGGGGCGGCGTCGCCTCCGACGCGACGACGGTCACCACGGTCAGCGCGGCCGGGCCCTTCGCCGTCACCGCTCCCGCGTCGGCCGTGATCTGGGCCGGCGGCTCCACGCAGACCGTCAGCTGGAACGTCGCGGGGACGACGGCTTCGCCGATCTCCTGCGCGAACGTGTCGATCGCCCTCTCCACGGACGGCGGTCAGACCTTCCCGGCGACCCTCCTCGCCTCGACCCCGAACGACGGCTCGGAGACGGTCACCGTCCCGGACACGCCGACGACCGGAGCGACGGCGCGAGTCCGCGTCGCCTGCGTCGGGAACGTCTTCTTCGCGATCTCGCGGCCGCCCTTCACGATCGGGACCCCGCCCCCTCCCCCGACGGTGTCGACGGTCCTCCCGTCCTCGGGCCCCACGGCCGGCGGGACGACCGTGACGATCACCGGGACGAACCTCGGCAGCACGAGCGCCGTCACGTTCGGCGGCACGGCCGCCACCTCGTTCACGGTGAGCTCGGCGACGCAGGTGACGGCGACGACGCCCGCGCACGCGGCCGGAGCGGTGGACGTCGTCGTCACGACCTCCGGCGGCTCCGCGACGTCGACGGGCGGGTTCACGTTCGTCGCCCCGGCGCCGACGATCGCGTCGGTTGCACCGAGCTCGGGGTCGACCCTGGGCGGGACGACCGTCACCATCACCGGGGCAAACCTCACCGGCGCTTCGGCCGCGACGTTCGGCGGAGCGGCGGCGACCTCGCTGACGGTGATCTCCGCGGCCCAGGTCCGCGTGACGACTCCGGCGCACGCCGCGGGAGCGGTCGACGTCGCCGTCACGACACCCGGCGGCACCGCGACGAAGTCGGCCGGGTTCACGTTCGTCGTCCCGAAGCCGACGATCGCCGCGGTCGCGCCCGCTTCCGGATCGACGCTGGGCGGAACGGTCGTGACGATCACGGGAACGAACCTCAGCGGCGCCAGCGCCGTCACCTTCGGCGGCACGCCCGCCGCGTCGTTCACCGTCGACTCGGCGGCCCAGGTCACCGCGACGACGCCCGCCCACGTCGCGGGAGAGGTCAACGTCGCCGTCACGACGCCCGGGGGGACCGCGACGCGGACGAACGGGTTCACGTACGTCTCCGTCGTCCCGGCGATCGCGACGGTCGCGCCGGCCGAAGGCCCGGCGGCTGGCGGGAGCTCCGTCACGATCACGGGGACGAACCTGACGGGCGCCACCGCCGTGAGCTTTGGCGGCAGCGCCGCCACCTCGTTCACCGTCGACTCCGCGACGCAGATCCGCGCCACGACCCCGGCTCACGCTGCCGGCGCGGTCGACGTCACCGTCACGACCCCCTACGGAGACGCGACGTCGACGAACGGCTTCACCTATCTCGGCGCGCCCACAGCGCTCCGGTTCCACACGGTCACGCCCTGCCGGATCGTCGACACGCGCTGGGAGCCCGACGGGCCCCTTGCGGGTCCGGCCCTCCAGGCCTCGCCAGCGGAGCGGACGTTCGCGCTCGTCCCCGGCTGCGGCGTCCCGGCCGATGCGCTGGTCGTCTCGGCGAACGTCACGGTCACCGGAGCGACGGCGGCCGGCGCGCTCCGCGTCTTCGAGCCGGGCTCGGCCCCGACCGAGGCGACGATCATCTCCTTCCCGGCCGGGAGGACCCGCGCGAACAACGCGCTGATCCTCGTCTCCGGCTCGGGAGAGGTCACCGTCCGGAACGACGCCGACGGCGAGGTCCACCTCATCATCGACGTGAACGGCTACTTCCGGTAGCCCGCGCCCACCCTGGCGCGACGAAGCGGCCGGCGCGAGCCGGCCGCTTCGCTTTCCAACCGGGCCCTGTCCGGCTTACGCCCTCCGGAACCAGAGCGACTGCTGCGCGACGGGGGCCGCCTTCGCCTCGAGGGCGGCGAGCTGCGCCCCCGAGAGCGGCGTGAAGGCCTTCGCGATCGCGACGTTCTCCTCGAGCTGGGGAATCGAGTCGCAGCCGACGATGACGGTCGAGACGGGGAGAGTCAGGACGTAGCGCATCGCCTCGGCCATCGTGAGGGTCCCCGTCCGCGTCGCCTTCGCGCGCCCGCGCTGCTCCTCGAGCGGCGGCGGGACGTACCCGGCGAGGAGGCGCCCCCGCGCCGGGACCTTCATCCCGACGATCCCCATCTCCTTCTCCACGGCGAGCGGGAGGAGCTCGCTCGCGAACGGGAGGTGATGCGGGTCGGCGGCGTTGACCGCGAGGAGGACGGTGTCGAACGGGAAGCGGCGGATCGCCTCGGCGAGGACGGCCGGGTCGGTGTGGCCGGAGAGGCCGAGGAAGCGGACGAGCTTCTGCTCGCGCGCCTCGCGGAACGCCTCGAGGGCGCCCCCCTTCGCCGTCACCTTCTCGACGTCCTCCATCGTCGACATCGCGTGGAGCTGCCAGAGGTCGACGTGGTCCGTCCGAAGGAGCTTCAGCGACGTCTCGAGGAGCTTCAGCGAGCCGTCACGCCCGCGGTCGTGGGTCTTCGTGGCCACGAAGACCTCGCTCCGCCTCTTCGGGAGCACCTGCCCGAAGTAGCGCTCGCTCCAGCGCGCCTCGCCGCCGTAGCGGGCGGAGGTGTCGACGTAGTTCACGCCGAGATCGAGCGCCCGCTCGATGAGCGGCACCGCCACGGCGTCGTTCTCCGCCTTCTCGATCGCGGCCTGCCCGCCGAGGCTGAAGATGCCGACGCGAAAGCCGGTCTTCCCGAGGTTGCGGGTCGGCATCGCGTCGGCGGTGCGCGGGTTCCAGGGATGGCCCGAAGCTCCCGTCGCGGCGGGCTTCGTCGCCGCGTCGACGGCGGGCTCGGCCGAGAGGCGCCCCGCGACGAGCCCCGCGGCGGCGGCCGCCCCGAGCTTCAGGAGGTCGCGGCGCTCCACGCCGCCGGTCGTCGTCCCGTCGCGCTCCGTCATCACCGCACCTCCCGCCGGGGCTCCGGCGGCCGAAGTATGGCGCGTCTCGCGGACGCGAATCGATGGGTCCCGAGGAACGCCGTCCCCTCGACGCTCAGCGCCTCCCCCCGTCCGGCGCGGTCGCCCTCTCCCACGCGAGGCGGCGAAGGCCGGGGTCCTCGGCCTTTTCCGCGACCTCGCGGAAGATCGGGAGCGCCTCGGCGAGGCGCCCGGCGTTCAGGAGCGCGATCGCGTCGTTGTAGCGACGGACGAGCCGGTTGTGGACGACGACGCGGCGCACCTCCGCGACGTCCCAGCCGAGCGCGCGCTGCATCTCCGGGTCGCGCCCGAGGGAGGCGTGGAGCGCCTCGAGACGCGCGAGCGCCTCCTCCTCGCGCCCCGCGTCGATGAGCCGGTTCACGAGGTCGACCTCGGCCGGCACGTCGCGGGAGAGGGACGGGGACGACGGGCGCCGCGCGGCGGAGGAGGACGGAGCGGGCGGCTCCTGAAGGTTTGCGGCCGGCTCCTCCGCGGGGCGCCCCTTCGCGACGGCGCCCCCGAGGAGCCCCGCGGCGCCCGTGCGCGTCAGGGGCAGGACGCGCCCCGGCGGCGCCGAAGCGACCGGAAGGAACCGAGCGAGAGAGCGGCCGGCGACGGCGTGGGCACGCGCACGGAGGAGGAGGCTTCGCTCCGTATCACCGAACGCCTCCGCGAACGCCGTCCCGGCGTCGCGCCCCTCCCCCAGGAGCGCCGCATGGCGAGCGAGGCGCTCGCCGCCGTCCGGCGAGGCGTGGAGAAGGTCGTGGACGACGGCCCACGCCTCGGCGCGGAGGAGGGCGGCTGCCGGTCCGTCGCCCGAGAGCGACGGGGCGACGAAGAGCGCCGGCCGGCCGGCCGGCGGCCCGGCGGCGCGGAGGAGCGAGACGTGCCGCGGGACGAGACGGCCGAGCGTGGCGCGAGCGCCCGAGACGGAGGCGGTCGAAAGGTACTCGGCGAGCCCCGTCGCGGCCCACTCCGGGAGCGCGGGGCGCGAGCGTCGCGCGAGCGCGACGACCGCGGCGCGAACGAGCGCTTCGCGCGCCTCCTCGCCGCCTGCGGCCGCGAGGACGATCCGGCCCCCCGCGCGGGAGGGAAGCGAGATTCGCGAGAGGTGCTCCGGCTCGTGCGCGAGGGCGACGACGAGCGGCGGCGGTGCACCGAACGCCCCGGGGACGATCTCGGGAAGGAGGGCGGTGAGCGCCGCGAGCGTCGCCGCCGTCTCGACGAGCCGCGGATCGGAGGCGGTCCCGACGACCGTGACCGGCCCCGCTTCGACCTTCCGCCACGACTCCCGGACGACGGCGGGCCGGGGCGCAGCCCCTTCCGCGGCCGCCGCCAGCAGGAGCGCGAGGAGGGGCGCGAGCGGGCGGAGCCTCCGGACCCGCCCGGGCCGCGGCCTCCCGCTCGCGAGCGAGTGCGCGCCTGCTTCGTCCACCGCGCCGAGTATGCGGCCCGCGACCGGCTTCCCGCGCGCCGGCCACGTCCGCCCGGGGCCGTCCGGCGTAGAGCGGTGCGATGACGACGACGCCCGACCACCCCGTCCGCCCGGCCGCCGCCGCGCTCCTCGCGACGGCGGCGACGTTCCTCGCCCTCGACCTCCTCTGGCTCGGCGTCGTCGCCCGCGGCCTCTACGAGCGGGCGCTCGGGGACCTCCTCCGGCCCGACGCGTACCTTCCGGCCGCGGCTCTCTTCTACGCCTTCTACGTCGCCGTCACCGCCGGCTGGGCCGTCCTCGGCGCCCGTTCGAAGGGAGACGCCGCCCGGCGCGGCGCCGGCCTGGGGTTCGTCGCCTACGCGACGTTCGAGCTGACGAGCTGGGCGGTGATCCGCGGCTGGCCGGCGCTCCTCGTCCCGATCGACCTCGCCTGGGGCGTCTCCCTCACGGCGCTCGCCGCCCTCGCCGGCCGCGCCGCGCACGACGCCCTGCGGGGGCGGCGATGAGCCTCGAGCTCGTCGTCGGCAACGCCGCGCTCGTCCTCGCGCTCATGACGGTCCTCTGGGTCGCGAGCGTCCGGCTCCGCGACGCGAGCCTCGTCGACCCGTGGTGGTCGATCGCGTTCCTCCTCGTCGCCGCGCACACCGCCCTTCGCACCGGCCTCACGCCCGGCAAGGCGCTCCTCCTCGCGGCGGTCGCGGCCTGGTCGCTCCGCCTCTTCCTCCACCTCTTCCTCCGGAGCCTCGGGAAGCCCGAGGACCCCCGCTACGCCGCGTTCCGCGCGAAGTACGGGCCGGAGCGGTACGGGTGGTTCAGCTTCTTCCAGGTCTTCCTTCTCCAGGGGGCGCTCGTCGTCGTCGTCTCGGCGCCGCTCCAGGTCGCGGGGGCCGCCCCCGCGCCCGACCCGATCTCGGTCACCGACCTCCTCGGCCTCGCCCTCTTCCTCGCCGGCTTCGGGATCGAAGCCGTTGCCGACGCGCAGCTCGCCCGCTACCGAAGGGCCCGCGCGAAGGGCGTCCCTAGCGCCCCCGGCCCGGTGCTCGACACCGGCCTCTGGCGATTCAGCCGCCACCCGAACTACTTCGGCGACGCGCTCCTCTGGTGGGGTTTCTGGCTCTTCGCGCTCGACGCGGCGTGGGGGTGGGCGACGGTCTTCGCCCCGGCGCTCATGACCTTCCTCCTCGTGAAGGTCTCCGGCGTCGCGATGCTCGACGCCCACATGGCGGCGAAGAAGCCGGAGTACGCCGAGTACATGCGCCGGACCTCGGGCTTCGTCCCGCGTCCGCGTCGCGCCTGAGGGAGGGCTCCGCTCTCCCGGCTCGTCGGGCGTCCTCACCCGACACGCGCGAGCAGACAGCGCTCGTCCGAGCGGGCCCGCCGCTCCCCGACGCGCCGTAGAATCGTCCGGATCGGGGCCGCGCACCGTGCAGGCCCGGGCGCGACTCCGGCGCGGAGGGTGTCATGAGCGGTCGCGCGCGGCCTCGTCGTGGTCTCCGGCTCCTCCTCCTCGCCTGCGTCGCCGTCGGCATCACGGCGACGCTCTCCCACGGCCATCCCGGACCGGGGCCCGCGACCCGTGCGGTCGTGGCAAGCGGTACCGTCGTCTACATCCCCGCGGCGGCCCACGCGAGCGGGGCGAACGGCGCGAGCTGGAGGACCGACCTCGAGGTCCACAACCCGGGCGGAGCGACGGCCTCGTTCACGATCCAGCTCCTTCGGCGCGACGCCGACAACTCCACCCCGGCCTCGCGGCCGTACACGCTCGGCGCGCAGCGGTCGCGCCGCTTCGTCGACGTCCTCGTCTCCGAGTTCGCGACGGAGGGGGCGGCGGCGCTCCGGATCGCGGTGACCTCGGGGTCGATCCTCGTGACGAGCCGGACGTACAACCTGATCGGAGAGAACCCCTGGAAGCTCCCGAAGGGGGCGTCCTTCGGCCAGTACGTTCCCGGATGGGAGGAGACCGCGGCGATCGGCTACGGGCAGGAGGGGCGGCTCGTCCACCTGACCCAGCAGCCCGCGGCGAGCCTCGCGGGCTTTCGGACGAACCTCGGCCTCGTGAACGCGACGGCGAGCCCGATCGCCGTCCGCGTCGACCTCTATCGGGCCGACGGGACCTGGCTCGGCAAGAAGGACGGCGCCGACACCTCCCTGCCGGCGTACGGCTTCCGCCAGCTGGATCAGGTCTTCTCCGCGTTCGGCACCGCGGCGGACGGCTGGGCGCTCGTGAAAACGACGACCCCCGGGGCGAAGCTGCTGGCGTTCGCGACGCTCATCGACAACCACAACTCGGGCGACCCGGTCTTCATCCCGGCGGAGCGGACCGCGCCGGTCGCGGCGCCGACGCCGGGGCCGACCGCGACCCCGACGCGCACCCCCACCCGTACACCGACGCCCACTCCGACCCGAACGCCGACGCCCGGGCCGACTCCCGGCGCGAGGCCGAACCTCGTCTTCTACGTACCGACGGCGTGGCCCGCCTGCTTCGTCGTCCACTCCGCGTCCGGCTGCTGCACGAGCTCCGGCTGCTGCACCCCCTCGCCCTCGACGACGGGGACCTCCTACATCCAGATGTTCCTCGCGAACATCGGCAGCGCCACGGCTTCCGGGCCGATCCGCTTCCGCCTGTCCATCGACGGCGTGCCGGCAGGGACCTCAATCTGGGACAACGCCACTGGCCTCGAGTTCGGGCTCGGCGTGATCCTCACGTGGGAGTACACGGGGACGATCGTGCCCGGGATCCACGACGCGACGATCACCATCGACCCCGACGACACGATCGCCGAGTCGAACGAGGCCGACAACTCCTGCACGACGACGGTGAACTGGGGCGGCGCGCCCCTGTTCGTCGGCTCCCCGGCGCGGGATGCGAGCGTCGACGCCCTCTCCGGCGGAGCGGCCGTTCCCCTCGCCCGGAGCGCCCCGCCGGAGCCGCCCGGTTCGGCAGCGCTCGAGCCTTCGACGGGCCCGATCTACGTCCCGGCGGCCGCCCACGCCTCCGGCGTGAACGGCGCGAGCTGGAGGACCGATCTCGAGGTCCACAACCCGGGGGCGACGGCCGTCACGTTCGACGTGGCGCTCCTGCGGCAGAACGCGGACAACGGCGGGTCCCCCACGACGAAGAGCTACTCCCTCGGGCCGCAGCAGTCCGTCCGCTACGCGGACGCCCTCGCGAGCCTCTTCGGATTCACCGGAGCCGCCGCGCTCCGGCTCTCGTCCTCGCCGGGCCCGATCCTCGTCAACAGCAGGACCTACAACCTGATCGGGCCCAACACCGTGAACCTTCCGGTGGACGCCTCCTTCGGGCAGTTCGTGCCGGGCCTTCCCGAGGCGGAGGCGATCGGCTACGGCGAGGAGGGGCGGCTCATCCAGCTCTCGCACCGCGACTCCTCGGCGCTCACCGGCTTCCGGACGAACATCGGGTTCGTCAACACGACGGGGAGCCCGATCGACCTGAAGGTGGACCTCTACACGGCGGACGGAACGTTCCTCGGGACCGTCCAGGACGCGGCGACGCACCTTCCGCCGTGGGGGTTCGCCCAGGTCAACGCCGTCTTCGCGCCCTTCTCGGCGTCGCTCGAGGACGGGTACGCGGTCGTCAGAACCTCGACGCCGGGAGGCCGCTTCTTCGCGTTCGCGACGGTCATCGACAACCACCTGACGGGCGACCCGATCTTCGTCCCGGCGCAGCGGGTGACCTCGGGGTGGGTGACCGCGGGGAGCGGCACGATCGGTTCCGCGGGCGGCACCGTGAGCGGCGGCGGGCTCACCGTGACCGTCCCGAGCGGCACGTTCTCGCAGGCGACGACGCTGACGATCTCCAAGAGCGCGGCGGCCGCGACGGCGCACGACCGCTTCCGGACGACGGATGTCTTCCGCCTCGACGGGCTGCCGGACGTGCGCGCGAAGGCGGTGACGCTCACCCTCGACGTGACGCGCTCGCCCGGCCTCTCCGGAAAGGATTTCGTGGCGGCGGCAAACGAGGTCTTCGTCCCCACCGGGGCGTCGCTCGGCGCGCCGCCGATGCTCCTCGCGGCGACCCGCGCCGCGAGCCGGGTCTCGGCAACGATCCCGCCGGCGACGGCCCCGGCGGCCAGCGGCCTCTCCGGCGCCGCCGCGCCCGCGCTGGCCGCGGACGTCCGGCCGCAGTTCACGATCTGGGGGATCGCGGGATACGCGGAGCTCCTGAGCGCGCAGGGCCACTTCCGGGTCAACTACCCCGTCACGGACCTGGTCCTCGGAAGCGCGGAGGAGATCGCCCAGGGGCTCGAGGCGGCCTACACGAAAATCGCCGCGCTCGGATTCGAATGGTCCCGGCGGACGTCCTGGCCGGTCTACGTCTCGATCGAGCCGTTTCCGGCCGAGACGACCGCGCGCCTCGCCGAGTGCGTCCCCTCGCGATGGGGCGTGAACTCCTACTGGCTCCACCTGAACGCGGACCGCCTGAACGCACAGGCCGACATCCCGCTCATGAAGGACGCCGCGGCCCACGAGCTCTTCCACCTCGTGCAGTACCTCTACGACCCGCGCAACCGGATCACCATGGCCACTCGCCCCGGCGCGTGGTACTGGGCCGACGAGGCCACGGCCGTCTGGTTCGAGAACCACTTCAACGGCTCCTCCGCCCCGCCGCAGGTCGTGCGGGAGAACCATGCCTTCATGACGACGAGGGGGCTCGAGTTCCCGCCGCCAGGCGACGACCCGGCGCTTGCAGGGCCGGTGCAGGACCACGGGTACGGAGCCGCCCAGCTGATGCGGGACCTGGCGAAACGAAAAGGGGACGGCGCTGTCGGCGAGCTCGTCCGGCGGAAAGGAAACTCGTCCGTCCTGCCCGTGGACGCCTACGACCTACAGACGGGAGCGAACGCCGAGAGCACGTGGCGCCTCTTCGTCGACGAGTACGCCCAGAAGCACCTCTACGGCGCGTTCCCGACCGGCGCAGACGTCTGGGTCCGCACGGCGGGGAACCGGTACGCCTTCGCCTCCGCCTCGACCACGGGAACGACGTTCAACTGGACGGCGCCCGACCTCTCGGCCCGCTTCTACGGCATCCAGTTCACGGACAAGACGTGGCCGGCCGGCACGGAGGTCTCCCTCCTCCTGACGGACACGGAGAAGGACGCCATCTCGCTCGTCTACCGCCTGAAGTCGGGCCAGCTCACGAGGCTGGGGTACCACCTCGACGGAGACGTCTTCGAGGTCGAGAACGCCGAAACGTTCGCTAACGACGGCACGAGCCTCGTGATCCTCGTCGCCAACGGGCGCGCCTCCCGCCCCTACACCGGCACGGCCCCGATCAGCCTGAGCGTCTCGGCGGGCGCGCGGAACGAGCTGGACTTCCGCGTGACGGGGACGGAGTGCCCCGGATACACGCAGCTCTCCATGAGCTTCAAGAGCGCGCTCGACGCGTACGACCTCAGGTGGACGGGCAACACGGTCGAAGTCGGCTGGAGCGGGAGCCTCTACCCGGACAACCAGAGCGAGTACTCGGGCGTGGCCACCCTCTCCGGGGATCGGAAGACCCTCACCTCCCTCGTGTTCACCTCGCACTCGGTCACCACGATGCCTCCCGGAACGACGTGTGGCCCATCGGGGTGCCGGATGGAGAGCTGGGAGTCGATCACGTGGTCCGGCGTTCCTCCGGCGGGGGACTGGCAGCCCTCGCAGTTTCACTTCGCGACAGCGGGCGCGGCGGCACGCGCCTACATCACCGCGTTCTCGGCGCGGAGCAGGTGGACCGGCTTCACGCTCGCCTCGCAGAACCACGACTGCACGTACGACATCGACGAGGCGAAGACGGGCGAGACCCGGTTCGACCTCTGGCTGACGCCCCCCTGACCGGCGACTACGCCCCGTCGCGGCTGACGGTCGCCGCGGTCGACATCAGCTCCTCGAGGAGCGCGATCGCCGCCTTGCCGCTCATCGCGAACGGGTCGAGGACCGCGGTCTCGGAGTACCGGAGGACCGTCCCGAGGTTCACGCGGTTCAGCCGGACGTTCCCCATCCTCCACGTCGCGAAGCGCCGCTCGGAGATCTCCGTGTAGTCGAGGAGCGTGACGTCCCTGTGGCGCGGGTCGCGCAGGATCCGGCCGTAGAGGTCGTTCACCGCGGCGCGCCCCCCCTCGAGGACCTGGAGGAAGACGTTCCCCTCGGCGGACGTGCAGAGGATTCCGGTGATGCCGTGGGCGGCGTTGTGCGCGTGCGCCTTCTCGAGGATCGAGGCGACGAGCGCCTCGTCGATCGGGGCGAGGGCGCGGCTGGCGTAGAGGAGCCGGACGAGCATCTCGAGCCTCCCTACTTCATCCGTCCCGCGAGGAGCGAGAGGAACTCGCGGCGGAGGTCGGGGTTCTTCAGGAACGAGCCGCGCATGATGCTGTTCGTCATCTTCGAGTCCGCGTCCTTCACGCCGCGCCACTTCATGCAGTAGTGGTCGGCCTCCATGACGACGGCAAGGCCGTCGGGCTGCATCTTGTCGAGGAGGAGCTCGGCGAGCTCCGTGATCGCCTCCTCCTGGATCTGGGGGCGGGCCATCACCCACTCGACGAGGCGGGCGTACTTCGAGAGGCCGATGAGGGCGGAGTGCTCGTTCGGCATGACGCCGACCCAGACGCGCCCGATGATCGGGCAGAGGTGATGCGAGCAGGCGCTCCGCACCGAGATCGGCCCGACGATCATCAGCTCGTTCAGCCGGCCGACGTTCGGGAACTCCGTCACCGGAGGCTGCTGGACGTAGCGCCCCGCGAAGACCTCCGTGAGGTACATCTTCGCGACGCGCCGGGCGGAGTCCCTCGTGTTGTGGTCGCTCGCGGTGTCGATGACGAGGGCCTGGAGCACCTCCTCCATCTTCGCCGCGACCTCCTCGCGGAGGAGGTCGATCTCCCCGTCCTCGATCCAGGCGGCGATGTTGTCGTTCGCGCGGAAGCGGCCGCGTGCCTTCCGGATGCGCTCCCGGATCCGGTCGGCGACGGGCGTCCCTCCGCCGGAGGTGCGGCTCGCGGGCTCTGAAATCCCGGCCTGGCTCGACATGGGGTCTCTCCTGTCCGAAAGCCTACCACCCGACCGCGGGCCAGAAGCCGTGGAAGCCGATCGGGACCTGTCGCTCGAAGTCGATCCGGGGCCACTCGAAGCTCCCCGGCGCGAGCACCTCGTTCCGCGCCTGCGTAGGCCCCGACGCCACGCGGATGCGCCGGACCGAGCCCGGGCGCTCGAAGAGGCCTCGGTCACGAAACGTGATTCGGCGCCGCCCGCAGGTCCCGCGGCAGGATCATCAGCACGCTCCCGCCTGCGCCCTTCCAGCGGAGCGAGTCGACGATGCTGCGGGGGGCGCCTTCGAAGGAGTCCGCGTCGTCGCGCCGGGTGGAGGCGACGTCCTCCGTCTCACCGGGCCACGACGAGGCCCGCGGCCTTCGCGGTCACCTCGACACGGGCGGGCTGGAGGCGTCCCTCGAGCCAGACGACCCGCTGGGACTTCAGGTCGTCCCGGAGGACGCCGAAGGCCTCGCCGAGCCGCTCGATCGTCGAGGCGTCGACGGCTCCAGGCCAGTCCGCTTCGGCCGGAGGCTCTGCGGGCGCGAGTCTCCAGACGCGAAGGGGGACCCGCAGCCGCGCGAGGTACCGTCGGACGGTCGGGGCGTCGATGTCGCCCGTGTCGCGCGCGCCGGCGCCGAGGAGGAGGACGACGGCTCGCCGACGCTCGCGCCGGGTCGCGGAGAGACCGGCGGTGGCGACCGCCTCGGCGATCCGCGGAGGCGTCGGCGGCTCGTTCGCGAAGGGCGTCGCCCCGACCTCGAGGAAGCCTCCGCCTCGGGAGGGGTAGTCCCTGGAGATCGGGAAGAGGCGCGTCACGGCGTTCGGACCGACGCTCGCGCGCGGATTCGAGGAGAGGAAGAGGAACCGGGAGTCCTTTCGCAGGTCGACGGGCCGCGCTCCCGGCGGGGCCTGGAAGCTCTCGACGAGGAGGCGCTCGAAGTCCGGGCCGATCGTCCCCGCCTGCACGAAGACGACCTCGGCCTCGCCTTCCTCGACGGCGACGACCGAGAGCGCCCGCCCGTTCGACTCGAACCAGCCGTGCATCCCCTCGACCCGTCTCGGGAGGCGGACCCCGCGCAGGATGCGGATCGGGACGGCGGAGAGCTCCCGCACCGACTCCTTCTTCGTCCGTCCGCCGAAAGCCGTGACCGCCGTCGCGACGATTCCTCCCGGGAAGGTCAGGTCGGCGATGAGGACGTGGGCGGTGTCCGGGGAGCGGGAAGGGATCCGGATCCGGGCGGGGTCGCTCGCCTCGAGCGGCATTCCGTCGAAGGTGACCGCGATCGACGCCGGGTCGGGGCTGACGGGGCAGCGCCAGAAGAGGCGCGCCGCCGACACGCGGCCGGCCCCGTCGCGCTCGAGGGCGAAACCGGCCTCCGCTTCCGGCCGGGCGCGGTTGATCCACTGTGTCGCCTCCCCGACGCGCTTCCCGGCGGCGTCGTACGCGACCGCGACGAGCTCGCGGGGCGCGAGCTCCCGACCGAGGTCGAGCGTGGCCACCCAGGGCGGGCCCAGGCTCGCGACCGTCGATCCGTCGAGGGAGAGCTCGATGCGGGCGACGCCCGGCCCGGCCGAGAGCTCGACGGCCTGCGGGCCCACGACGATGCCGAGGAAGAGGGTCAGGAACGCAATCACTCGAGTCGGCCTCTCGGCGAGCGGATGCACGAGTCGTGCTCGAGGGGCGTCCGCTCGGGGAGACTCCCGGCGCACGTTTCGCTGCGCCGCCGGGGCGCGCCCGGAATGCTCGTCGGGGCTCGAGCTCCGGGGTCCGCCTTCCGTCTCCACGGCAAACGGACCTGCCCCCCCCTGCCCCTCTGCCCCTGAGCAGCGCGGCGCCGGGGCGGACGCGGGATAATGGCGAGGTGAACAGCGATACCGCTGCGGGTGCTCGGAAGCCCGTCCGGATGGTCCGGGTCCTGCGGGACGCCGCCGAGGACGACGGCTCGTTCGACCTCGCCTTTTGGCGCGAGGTGGGTGCCGAGGGACGGCTCGCCGCCGTCTGGCAGATGGTGGGCGAGGCCCGGGCATTCCGGGGGGAGGTGGGCCCTGAACCCCGACTTCAGAGATCTGCTGTCCGCGTTTTCCGCCGCTGAGGTTCGCTTCCTCGTCGTTGGGGCGCACGCGGTCTCGTTTCACGCCGTTCCCCGCTACACGAAGGACCTCGACCTCTGGGTCGAGCCGACGCCGGAGAACGCAGCCCGCGCCTGGGACGCCCTCGCGCGCTTCGGGGCACCGCTCGAAGGCGTCGGCGTCGAAGACCTCTCGACGCCTGGTATCGTGATCCAGCTGGGTGTCGAGCCGAACCGCATCGACATCCTGACCCGTGTTGCGGGACTCGAGTTCGGGGCCGTCTGGGAGAGGCGCGTCACCTCGACGTACGGAGGTATCGCCGTGGCCTTCCCGTCGCTGGACGACCTCCTGGCATCCAAGCGCGCGTGCGGCCGCCCGCAGGACCTCCTCGACGCCGACTGGCTCGAGAAGGCGAAGAAGAACCTCGAACGCTCTCACGCCCGCCCACCTTCCAGCGGCGAGTAGCCGCGGACCGGGTCGACGACCGCTGACACGTCTTCGTCCGTTGGACTTCGGAGACCTCCGAAGACCTCCGGGGTCAGGTCCGTCTTCCGTTTCAACGGAAAACGGACCTGACCCCCTGCCCCGCGGACCTGTCCCCCTGCCCCGTGCCTGCAGGCCGCCGCGCGCGTCTGCGCGAGGGCGGCGGCGAATGCGTCTACCCTTCCGCAGCCCGGTACGCCCGCCAGGTCCGTTCGAGCTCGGCGACGCTCTCCCCGAGCGTCTTCTCGAACGCCGGCAGGTCGACGGGCTTTCCGACACTGCCTCTCCGAAGGAACGCCCGGAAACGCCTGAAGCGCGGGAGCCTGCCGTCCGAGAGGTAGCGGAAGAACGAGATCGTCTCGGCGCGCAGGGCCTCGCCCGCCGGCCCTCTCTCGAACAGCTCCGGACCGGCGCGGAAGAGCTCCGGGACGGACGGCGGCGGAAGGGACGAAGCGGGGCGGACCGGGAGCGGCCGCCGCGACCAGGCCGAGCGCGACGGAGCCGTGCCCCCCTCGACGAAGGCGTCGGCCAGCCCTTCCTCGACCCAGTTGGGCACGCCGTCCCCGAGGAGCTCGCGCGCGTAGAGGTGCCCCACCTCGTGCAGGAGCCTCTCGAGCGTCGACGCCTCGCCGTCGCCTGCGAGGGCGAGGGAGACGACGCGCGACCCCGCCGGGCCGACGGGGCCGCAGGCGACGGCGGCGAGCTTCCGCTCGGCCTCGGCCGACTCGAAGAGGAAGACGTAGGAACCCGGCTTCACGGGGACGCGCAGCTTCCACCGGTCTCCGAGCGAGGCCGTAGCGGCCTGGACGGCCTTCTCGAGGCGCGCGAGGAGTGCGTCGTCCCGCACGTCGGTGACGAGAGTCCTCCTCGCGAACGGCACCTCGCGGCCGCCCTCCCTCATGAGGGAGCGGGCGCGCGCGAGGAGCGTTCCGGAGACCCACTCCTGCGGCACGTTCGGTCCGCCTCTCTCGGAAAGGAGGGAGACCGGGGCGGCCTCCCGCGCCCAGCCGCGCCAGGCGCCGTACCCGACGCGGACCCAGTCGTCCTTCCTCTCGAGGACCTCGACGAGGGTCTCCTCGTCGAGCATCGTGAGGGCGGGAGAGCCTGGATCGGGCTCGAGGTGGAGCCGGGCGCCCGCCGGCAGCGTGACGTGCTCGGCGGGCGCGGGGCGCGCGGCGAGGAACGGCAGCACGACGAGGAGGACGGCGAGGGGACGCGATGAGGCTCTCACGGGACGAGCGAGACCCCAGGCCCCGCGGCCGCCGTCAGCTCGACCCTTGCCGGGTTGAGGCGACCGTGCAGCCAGACGATCCGCTGGGACGAGAGCTCTTTCTCGACGCCCCGGAACGCCGAGAGCAGCGACGACAGGTCCGCGATGCTGGCGGCCTCCGGCCAGTGTGGGCGCGCATCGGCCGGGGCCACGTCGGGAGGTGGCAGGTCCGGCGCGGTCCCTGCAGACGGCCTCGAGACGTCCCAGACGTGGAGCGGGACGCCGAGCCTCGAGAGGAACCTCCGGGTCTGCGGCGCCTCGACGAGGCCCTCCTCGACCGCGCCGCTGCCGAGGAGGAGGACGACGGCCCGGCGCCGGCCCCGGGCCGCCGCCGAAAGGCCGGCGACCGCGACAGCCTCGGCGACCCTGGGTTCCTCCGTGCGCTTCGTGAACGCGAGCCGGCCGACGACGCGGAAGAACGTCCCGTCGCTCGGCGTGAAGTCCTCGGAGGCGGCGAAGAGGTGCACGACCTCGGTCGGAGAGTCGACCGTCTTCGGGATCGCTCCCTGGAGGCGATAGCGTGTGCCGCGTGGCAGGTCGATCCGATCCGCGGCGGCGACCGCCACCTGCGAGCGGCTGCTTTCGGGCATGAGGCGGCGCAGATCGTCGAGGGCCTCGCCCGCCACGACGAAGACGACCTCCGACGGCCCCTCCTCCACCGCGGCGACCCTCAGCGGCCTCTCGCCCGCCCGGAACCACCCTTCGAGCCGACCGTCCTTCGGGAGCCGCGCGCCGCGGCCGATGCGGATCGCCACAGCCGTCAGCTCCTCGAGCGCCTCGTCGAGCTTCTCGCCACCGAGGCTCGCCACCGCCGTCGCCGCGAGGCCGTCCTCGAGCTCAACGTCGGCGACGAGGATGTACGTCGTCCCCGCCGAGTGTTCCGGAAGCGGAATGCGGGACGGGTCGGGAACATCGAGCGGCCGGCCGTCGAAGGAGACGCGGATCGACTTCGGCCGGGAGCCGGTGACGCTGTGCCAGTGGAGGCGCGCCGTCCGGCCCGTGCCGCTCGACCCCTTCTCGACGACGAAGCTCGCCTCCGCGCCGGGCCGCGGACGGTTGATCCACTGGCGGACCTCGCCGACCCGGCGCCCTTCGGCGTCCTTCGCCACCGCGACGAGCTCCCGCGGCACGATCTCGGGGCCGAGGTCGAGCTTCGCGACCCACGGCCCCGTCAGCTCCGAGACGAGGTCACCGTCGACGTAGAGCTCGATCCGCGCCACGCCCGGCGCGGCCGAGAGCTCGATCTCGGCCGGCCCGTAGAAGAGGCCGAGGAACAGCGTCACGAAAGCGATCACGCGTCTCTCTCCGTGCTTCTCATCGGCATCTCTTGCCTACGGCAGCAGCTCTCGGGCGACCAGGAAGCCCTTCTCCATCGACCGGACGCTCCGGTGGATCGCCTTCTCGAGCGCCGGCGCGTCGAACGGCCCTCTGGATATGACGAAGCCTTTGAACTCCAGGAACGTCTTCCCGTCTCTCTCCAGATACTCGAAGAACCAGCGCGCTTCGCGGCGCATGGCCTCGGCCGCCGGCTCCCGCAAGAAGATCTCCGGTCCGGCCGCGAGGATCTCCGGAATCGTCGGCGCCGGTTTCGGCGCGGGCGCCCGCTTCGGATGGTAGGCGGGCCGACTCTCGGCCGACCTGCTGGCCTGGACGAACCTGTGGGCGAGCCCCTCTTCGATCCAGGCGGGGACCTTCTCCCCCAGCAGGTCGCGCACGTAGAGGTGCCCGATCTGGTGGAGGAGCCGCGCCCTTTCCCCCTCTCGCCCCTCGCCGGAGAGGGCGAGCGACACGACCCTGGTGCCAGGCGGCCCGGCGACTCCACAGGCGACGGAGGAGAACTTCCGCTCGGCCTCGGCCGATTCGAAAAGGAAGACGATCGATCCCGGTGGCGCGGGCTCGCTCTTCCCCCAGAACTTCTCGAACGCGACCCTCGTTGCGACGGCGGACTCGACGAGCCACTTCAGGAGGGTCTCGTCGGAGACGTCGGTGAGAAGGGTCCTGCCGTCCATCGGGAGCTCGCGCCCGCCATTCCGCAGGAGGGCCCGACCGCGCGCGAGGAGGTTCCGAGGGACCCATCCCCGCGGGGCGTCCGGCTCGCCGCGTTCCTCGAGGAGCGATCTCGGAGCTCCCTCCCGCACCCAGCCGCGAAACGTGTCGTACCGGACCAGAATCCAGCCGTCCTGCCTCTCGAACACCTCGACGAGCGCCTCCTCGTCGAGGAGGACGAGGGAGGGTGAGGTCACCACAGGGTCGCGATGGAGCCGGGCGCCCGCCGGCAGCGTGACGTGCTCGGCGGCCGCGGGACGACCCGAGAGGAGGAGGACGCCCGCGAGGAGCGCGGCGAGAGATCGCGCTGCGGCTCTCACGGGACGAGCGAGACCCCCTTCTCCGCCGACGCGGTCAGCTCGACCTTCGCCGGGTTGAGGCGCCCCTTCAGCCAGACGATCCGCTGGGACGAGAGGTCCTTCTCGAGGGACCGGAACACGCCCAGGAGCGACGTCAGGCCGGAGACGCGCACCGCCTCCGGCCAGTGGGAGCGGGCGTTGGGAGGCCCCGGCGGCCGAGGGGCGGTCTTCTTCGCGCTCTTCGCCGGAGGTCGCGACACGTCCCAGACGTGAAGCGGGACGCCGAGCTTCGAGAGGCAGCGCCGGGCACGCTCCGCGGTGATCGGCCCCGCATCCGTCGCGCCGCTCCCGAGGAGGAGAACGACGGCCCTCCGCCGGCTCTTCTCTGCCGCCGAGAGACCGGAGATCGCGACGGCGTCGGCGACGCGGGGCTCCCCGGGCCGATCCCCGGGGGCGACCTTCCGGATCGCGGAGAAGAAGTAGTCGTCGCCCGCGGAGTAGTCCTCGGACGAGAAGAAGCGGCTCGCGACCTCTTCGGGGCCGCGGACGACGCGCGGGATCGTTTCGACGAAGCGATACCGCGCTCCGACCGGCAGGTTGGCCTGCGCGCGCACCGCGAGCCCCGACCTCTCGCGGGTGACCTCTTCAATGAGCTTGTGCAGGTCGTCGAGGGCTCGGCCCGCCACGACGAAGACGACGTTGGAGGGCCCCTCTTCGACCGCGGCGACCTTCAGTGGTTCTCCGCCCGCCCGGAACCACCCTTCGAGGCGGCCGTCCTTGGGGAGCTTCCCGCCGCGAGCGAGGCGGATCGGGACCGCCGTCAGCTCCTCGAGCGCCTCGTCGAGCTTCTCGCCTCCGAGGCTCGCGACCGCCGTCGCCGACAGGCCGTCCTCGAAGTCGACGTCGGCCACGAGGATGTGCGTCGTCCCCGCCGAGTGCGCCGGAAGCGGGATGCGCGACGGATCGGGAACGTCGAGCGGCAGGCCGTCGAAGGTGACGCGGATCGACTTCGCTTCCGAGCGCGTCACGCTCCGCCAGAGGAGGCGCGCCGTCCGGCCCGCGCCGCCCGGGTCCTTCTCGACGACGAAGCTCGCCTCCGCTCCGGGCCGCGGGCGGTTGACCCACTGGCGGACCTCGCCGACCCGCTGCCCCTCGGCGTCCTTCGCCACCGCGACGAGCTCCCGCGGGACGATCTCGGGGCCGAGGTCGAGCTTCGCGACCCACGGCCCCGTCATCTCCGAGACGAGGTCGCCGTCGACGTAGAGCTCGATCCGCGCCACGCCCGGCGCGGCCGAGAGCTCGATCTCGACCGGTCCGTAGAAGAGGCCGAGGAACAGCGTCACGAAAGCGATCACGCGTCTCTCTCCGTGCTTCGCATCGGCATCCCTTGCCTACGGCAGCAGCTCTCGGGCGACCAGGAAGCCCTTCTCCATCGACCGGACGCTCCGGTGGATCGCCTTCTCGAGCGCCGGCGCGTCGAACGGCCCTCCGGACATGACGAAGCCTTTGAACTTCCCGAACGTCTTCCAGTCTCTCTCCAGATACTCGAAGAACCAGCGCGCTTCGCGGCGCATGGCCTCGGCCGCCGGCTCCCGCAAGAAGATCTCCGGTCCGGCCGCGAGGATCTCCGGAATCGTCGGCGCCGGTTTCGGCGCGGGCGCCCGCTTCGGATGGTAGAGGGACCTCCAGCCCTTGCGGTCCTCGGCCCCCCGGCCGGCCGCAGCGAGCGTGTGGGCGAGCCCTTCCTCGATCCAGGCTGGGACGCCCTCCCCCAGCCGCTCGCGCGCCCAGAGGTGCCCGATCTGGTGAAGGAGCCGCGCCCTGTCCCCGGCCCGCCCCTCGCCGGAGAGGGCGAGCGACGCGACCCTGACGCCGGGCGGCCCGGCGACTCCGCAGGCGACGGAGGAGAACTCCCGCTCGGCCTCGGGCGACTCGAAGAGGATGACGATCGACCCCGGCGGCGCAGGCCCGCCCATCCCCCAGCTGTATTCGAACTCGACTCTCGCCGCGACGACGGCCTCGAGGAGCCACTTCAGGAGCACCTCGTCGGAGACGTCGGTGAGGAGGGTCCGGCCATCCATCGCGATCTCGCGCCCGCCGTTCCGCAGGAGGGCCCGGCCGCGCGCGACGAGCTCCTGAGAGACCAATTCGCGTGGGAGATGCGAATCGCCGCGCTCTTCGAGGAGCGATCTCGGCGCTCCCTCCCGCACCCAGCCGCGGAACGTCTCGTACCGGACGAGGAGCCAGCCGTCCTTCCTCTCGAACACCTCGACGAGCGCCTCCGCGTCGAGCAGGGCGAGGGAGGGCGAGGTCACATCGGGCTCGAGGTGGAGCCGGGCACCCGCCGGCAGCGTGACGTGCTCCGCGGCCGCGGGACGCCCGGCGAGGAGCAGCAGCGCCGCGAGGAGCGCGGAGTGAGATCGCGAAGCGGCTCTCACGGGACGAGCGAGACCCCCTTCCCCGCCGACGCGGTCAGCTCGACCTTCGCCGGGTTGAGGCGCCCCTTCAGCCAGACGATCCGCTGGGACGAGAGCTCCCTCCGGAGCGACCGAAGCACGCCCAGGAGCGACTTCAGTCCGGAGACGCGTACCGCTTCCGGCCACTGGGGGCGGGCGTCGGTAAGTCCCGGCGGTCGAGGGGCGGTCCCCGGCGCGCTCTTCGCCGGAGCCCGCGACACGTCCCAGACGTGAAGCGGGACCCCGAGCTTCGAGAGGCAGCGCCGGGCTCGCTCCGGGGTGATCGGCCCCGCCTCCTTCGCGCCGCTCCCGAGGAGGAGGACGACGACTCGCCTTCGGCTCCTCTCCGCCGCCGAGAGGCCTGCGATCGCGACGGCGTCGGCGACGTGGGGCTCCCCGGGCCGATTCTCGAGGACGACCCTCCAGATCGCGGAGAGGAAGTCGTCGTCACCCGCGGAGTAGTCCTCGGAGGCGCCGAAGCGGCTCGCGACCTCGGCGGGGCCGCGGTCGACACGCGGGATCGCCTCCACGAAGCGATAGCGCGTGTCGGCCGGGAGGCTGGACTGCTCGAGCACCATTTCGAGCCCCCCCCCGCGGGGGGACTCGTCCAGATGCCGGCGCAGGTCGTCGAGGGCCTCGCCCGCCACGACGAAGACGACGTCCGAGGGCCCCTCCTCCACCGCGGCGACTCGCAGCGGCTTCCCGCCCGCTCGGAACCACCCTTCGAGGCGGCCGTCCTTGGGGAGCTTCCCGCCGCGGCCGAGGCGGATCGGGACCGCCGTCAGCTCCTCGAGCGCCTCGTCCAGCTTCTCGCCTCCGAGGCTCGCGACCGCCGTCGCCGACAGGCCGTCCTCGAAGTCGACGTCGGCGACGAGGATGTGCGTCGTCCCCGCCGAGTGCGCCGGAAGCGGGATGCGCGACGGATCGGGGACGTCGAGCGGCAGGCCGTCGAAGGAGACGCGGATCTCCTTCGCATTCGAGCGCGTCACGCTCCGCCAGTGGAGGCGCGCCGTCCGGCCCGCGCCGCTCGGGTCCTTCTCGACGACGAAGCTCGCCTCCGCTCCGGGCCGCGGGCGATTGATCCACTGGCGGACCTCGCCGACCCGGCGCCCCTCGCCGTCCTTCGCCACCGCGACGAGCTCGCGCGGGACGATCTCGGGGCCGAGGTCGAGCTTCGCGACCCACGGCCCCGTCATCTCCGAGACGAGGTCGCCGTCGACGTAGAGCTCGATCCGCGCCACGCCCGGCGCGGCCGAGAGCTCGATCTCGGCCGGCCCGTAGAAAAGGCCGAGGAACAGCGTCACGAAAGCGATCACGCGGACTCCTCCCCGCGAATCGAAAGCAATTTGCGTTCCCCGGGGGCCGTCCCCGAACGGGGACGGCGGCGAGTGCAGCGAACGCGACTACGCGGACTCTTCCGGAACCAGCCCCAGGAAGAGGCGAAGCCATCCCTTTCGGCCACGACCTCGTCCGGGAGAGTGGCCGTGACTCGGGCCAGGCGCATAGGGGCAGGCGGCGCCGCTCAGCACACCTTCCACCACGGCGCGGCCAGGATGTCGGGAGCGAGCCACTCCGTCGTAGTCCCGGTGTGGAGGAGCATCCCGGCGCGTGCCGTTTCCCCGTATTCCGCGCGGAAGGCGCGGAGGTTCGCGACGTCCTTCAGCCGGGGGCGGCTCGTCGCCTTGATCTCCACGGGCAGGACCTTCCCGTCCGCCTCGATGACGAAGTCCACCTCCTCGCCCGTGGTCGTTCGCCAGTAGAGGATCTCGGCGCGCTCGGCGCGGGAGTCGCGCCAGGCGAGAAGGTCGTTCAGGACGAGGTTCTCGAGGTGTGAGCCCGCGGGCTCGGAGAGCCCCGCCAGGTGGAGGGCGAGGCCCACGTCACCCCAGTAGAGCCTCGGCGCCTTGACGAGGCGCTTCGTCCGGTTCACCGCGTAGGCGGGGATGCGGACGAGGATGTACGACGTCTCCAGGAGGTTCAGCCAGCGATGGACGGTCGGCTGCGGGATCGCGACGTCGCGCGCGACCTCCGTCTGATTGAGGAGCTGCCCTGTTCGCAGGCTCGCGACCCTCATGAGCCTCCTGAAGTCCGGCAGGGCGGAGATGGCGGAGAGGGCCTGGAGATCGCGTTCGAGGTAGGTCCGCGTGTAGCCGTCGAACCAGAGCGCCCGGTCTGCCGCGCTCTTCATCTCGAGCGCGGGCGTCGGAAAACCGCCGCGCCGGGCGAGCGCCTTCCAGTCCTCCGGGCCGGGCTCGCCGCCGGAGAGCACCTCGAGCCAGGTCGAGTCGTCGGCCGACAGGAGCTCCTCCCACAGCCCGCAGCGGCCCAGCCCGAGCTGCTCGCGACGCGTCATCGGCCATAGGGTCAGGTGGCTGGCGCGTCCCGCGAGGGACTCGGAGACGCCGCGCATGAGGAGGAGGTTCGCCGAGCCGGTCAGGAGGAACCGACCGGGGCGCCGGTCCCGGTCGATAGTTCTCTTGACCGCGAGGAGGAGATCCGGCTCCCGCTGCACCTCGTCCAGCGTCACGGGAACGGCTCCCCCGACGAGTGCCTCGGGGTCGCGGCGCGCGAGGTCGACGACGTCGAGGTCGTCGAGCGAAAGGTACCGCCGCTGACCCGGCGCGAGGACTTCCGCCAGGGTGCTCTTTCCCGTCTGCCGCGCCCCGGTAACCACCACGGCCGGCATCGTCCGCAGCCGGCGCGCGAGTGCCGGCGCGACATGGCGGGGTCGCGGCGATCTATTCATGCCGTGAATGATATCCATTCACGGCGTGGATGGCCAAGTTCGGGCGCGGGCGACTCCTCCTCGCCCTACCCCGTCGTCAGCTTCCGGTACTTGATCCGGTGCGGCATGTCGGCGGCGGCGCCGAGGCGTCTGGCGGTCGAGACTGGCGTAGTCGCCCGAATCTCTCGCTGGGTTACGCTTCCCCCAACCATGGCGGGCTGCCTAGCAGACAGCGATCTCGACCAGATCCTCGCCCTTCAGCTGACGATCGCCTGGGCCGGCGAGGGCCTGTGTCAGCCGCCACGTCTCGCGTGGTGGCAGACGGATCTCGTCGACGGGCCCGGGGGCGGTGATCTCTTCTCCCGGTTGACTCCGAGGCTCCGGCACTGGTCAGCGCTCGAAGCTGTTCGCGAGACGGCCCGGCGCCACGACGCGAGATGCCGCCGGGAGGTCGCAGAGCCCGAGAAGGTGCGGACACTCTTCAACCTCGGCTTCCGAGTCGAGGAGCAGCTCGGGACACGGCTCTCGATCCTGAAGTCGTCAGAAGCCTCGCCGAGCCAGGTTCTCCCCCTCCCGTTGAACCTGGATTCCACGTTCTCCCCGGACGCGCTCACGGCGTTTCTCGAATCCCTGACTCCACGCGTGAAGCACACGGCGGTCCTCGGCGGAAGAGAGCTCTCCGGGGCGGTGCTCAACGAGTCACTGATCCTCGCCCGTCAGCTTGCCGCCGCGTTGATCCCCCTGGCCGATCACTACCCGATGCCCTTCGCGAGGGCTTCCGCGTGATCGGCGAGGAGCGGAGGTTTCACACCCGGCTCCAGAAGACGACGCTCGCGGTCGTCGAGGCGAGGGCGTACTGGGCGAAATCGTCTTCTGGCATCTCGAAGGACGAGCAGGCGAGGCGAGCGTTTGAGGAGCGATGGTTCGGCGCACGAAGCGCCGTCCGCGTTCGCGTCCTCCTGGAGAGCCTGAGAGCCCGCTTCGATACCTTCCCAGAAGCCTTCGCGGTGCTTCGGCGCTGGAGGACGATCGACCCCGTGACACGGGTCCTCGTCTGCCACTGGCACCTTCAGCTCTCCGACCCTCTCTATCGTGCCTTCGCCGGGACCTTCCTGCCCGCGCTTCGTCGCTCCGGCTCGTCGGCCACGAGCCGGGGCGAGGTCCTTCGCTGGATGGCGGCCATCGAGCCCGCGCGGTGGGGGCCCGCCAGCCGCATCCAGCTCGCGAGCAAGCTCCTGACCGCAGCGCGGGAGGCCGGGCTGATCGGACCCGGCCAGGATGCCCGGGCGATCCTGCTCCCTTCGGTCCCGGACGTCGCCCTGGGCTACCTGCTCCATCTACTGCGGGGTGTCCGGACGGAGGGCTCGATCACCGAGAACCCCTATGCGGCCTCGATCGGGCTCGAAGGAGAGGATCTCGAGAAGAGACTTGCCCGACTCCCCTGGCTGAGCTACCGGAAACAGTCCGGGGTCGTGGACGTCGAATGGGCGGCACCGGATCTGAGCTCCTGGGCGGAAGCGGTCCTTTCCCTGGAGGCCGCATGAGCCCTTCGGAGACGCCGCGCAGTCAGCTGGACGAGGCCCTCGCCGCGCTCGAACGCGACCTCCTCGCGGAGGGCGGCCCCCGGATCAGCACGATGCGGAACTACAACTTCGCCATCGTGCCGTACCTGCCGGCGCAGGAGCTCGATCTAAGAAGGAAGGTCCGGGCCCTCGCCGACAGGCTCCGGGCCTCCGGATTCCGCGTCCTCGCCATCTCGCTCCAGAGGCTCCTCCTCCAGCGGATTCGGTCCCTCGGCCCCGAGGTCCTGCCTGCCACCACAGCTCGTGAGAAGCGACTCTGGGCGCGAGACGCAGGCCGGGCCCTCGCTCATCTCGGCGACGTCGTCGGCCCGCTCATCGAAGGGCCGAGCGGGATTGCCGCCGACGTCATCCGCGAGATCGAAGCGTTCGCCGAGGCTCTCCCCACCCCGGAAGATCGAAGCGTCGTCCTCATCGGTCGCGCCGGGTCTCTCTACCCTTTCTTCCGTTCCTCGGCTCTCCTGAAGCACATCGACGGACACACGCGGAACCTCCCGGTCGTCCTTCTCTACCCCGGCGAACGGCACGGGCGCTCGTCGCTCTCCTTCATGGGCGTCCTCGCGCCCGACGGGGACTACCGTCCCCGCATCTACCCTTAGTCCGGTTTCCGAAGCGGAGGCCCCTTGCTCATCCGAGAGCTCTTCGCCGCCGACGTCACGCGCGACATCCCGCCCGTCGTCTACTTCCACGAGCAGGCTCCGGAGAGGCTCGCGGACGAGGTCCGCGAGTACATCTTCACCGGCGGGTTTCCGGAGGGCGACCCGCGCGGAACTCGGGGCGGCTCGGGGATCCACGAGGAGGTGGTCCGGCTCCTGACGGGAATCCGCACGGAGCTCGACAAGCCCGGCGGCCCGGCCCTCCCGGCCTCCTGGATCTCGGGTTTCTTCGGCTCCGGCAAGTCGAGCTTCGCGAAGCTCCTCGGCCTTGCGCTCGACGGGGCCTTGCTCCCGGGAGGCGAGCCTCTCTCGCAGGCTTTCCTCTCACGCGACGAGTCGCCCCTGGCGCCCGAGCTGCGAAAGGCCTGGGACGACCTCCTCTCGAAGGTCTCGCCGATGGCCGTCGTCTTCGACATCGGTAGCGTGGCCCGTGACGGAGAGCAGGTCCACTCCGCAGCGAAACGGCAGATCCAGAAACGCCTCGGCTATTGCCCCGTGAGCCACCTCGTCGCCGACTGGGAGGCGAAGCTCGAGGCCGACGGGCTCTGGGACGCCTTCGTCCTCGCCGCGGAGAAGGCGCTGCGCCGCCCGTGGGACGTGGCCAAACGGGAGCAGCTCGCGCCGGACCACTTCTCCCACGCCCTCAGCGTCCTCGATCCGGAGCGTTACCCCGAACCGACGACGTGGATCGACAGCCACGCCGGAGACCGCTCGAGCGCGGGGAGCTCCGTCGAGGAGGCCGTCCGTGCCATCGCCGCGATGCTCGACCGGCGCGAGCCGGGCAAGACGATCTTCTTCGTGATCGACGAGGTGAGCCAGTACGTCCACCACGACGAGACCCGGATGCTCAAGCTCCAGACGTTCGTCTCGGACCTCGGGCAGCGCCTCAAGGGTCGCGCCTGGATCCTCGCCACCGGCCAGCAGAAGCTCGAGGAAGAGGCCGCGGCGAACCCCCTGTCGAAGCTCAAGGACCGCTTCCCGCAGTCTCTGCGCGTCCATCTCGCCACGACGAACATCCGCGACGTCGTCCACAAACGCCTCCTGAAGAAAGATCCGGCGCGCGAGCCCGGCCTGCGCAAGCTCTTCCGCGAGCACCGGACGGACCTGAAGCTCTACGCCTACGCCTGCGAAGAGATCACCGAGGAGGAGTTCGTCGAGGTCTACCCCCTGCTTCCCGGGCAGGTGGACCTCATCCTTCGCCTGACGTCGAGCCTCCGGAGCCGTTCCTCCAGAGCCCGCGGAGACGACCACGCGATTCGAGGCCTCCTGCAGCTCCTCGGGGAGGTCTTCCGAAGCTGCGGGCTTGCGGACGCGGAAGCCGGCGCACTCGTCACACTCGACGCGGTCTTCGAGGTCCAGCAGTCGGCCCTCGACGTCGACGTCCAGACGACGCTCGGCCGGATCATGGATCACGAGATCTGCCGGCGGGACCCGCTCGCCCTGCGCGCGGCGAAGGCGGTCGCGCTCCTCGAGCTGATCCAGGACGAAACACCCACCACGGCAGACCTCGTCACACGCTGTCTCTACCAGCGTCTCGGCGAAGGGAATCGGACCGAGGCCGTGACGGCGTCGCTCGAGGCGCTCCGAGGCGCCGGCCTCCTCGGTTACTCCGAGAGGACCGGATACAAGATCCAGAGCTCCGCCGGCGGCGAATGGCAACGGGAACGCGACGACATCGGCGTCCCGGGAGAGCTGGTCAGCGGGATCGTCGCCGAGAAGCTCCGGGAGCTCCTCGGAGACGTCGACCGCGGGCGCCTCCAGGGCCGGCCGATCTCGTGGACCGTCCACATCTCCGACGGTCGCCACCTGAAGGAGAAGCCTCTCCTCAGCTCCCGGGACGAAGCCACGGTCGTCGTCGATCTCCGTTTCCTCTGGAACCGGGACGACCGGCTGTCTGCCCGTTGGATTCCCGAGAGCGGCAAGGACGGCCTCCGCGACCGCCTCATCTGGGTCTCGTCCGAGCCGGCTCTCGTCGGGGAGGTCGCCCGGGACCTCGCCCGGTCACGGCAGATGATCGAGCGCCACAAAGACCGTGAAGCCTCGCTCCCTCTCGCGAAGAAGCGGCTCCTCAGCGAAGAGCGCGCAGGCCTGAACGACCTCGAGACGAAGCTCGGCTCGGCCTTGCGCTCCGCCTTCCTCGAAGGGGCTTTCTATTTCCGGGGGCGCGAGATGCGCCCGTCCGACCTCGGCTCCGGCTTTGCGGGCACGCTTCAGGGCGCCGCGGAGAAGGTCCTCCCCGACCTCTTCCCCCACTTCCTCTCCATCGCCGTCGCCGAGAGCGAGCTCCTCCAGCTCCTGGAACCGACCCTCGCCGGGCCTTCGACCAAGTTCCTCGAGCAGGGCCTCGGCATCCTCGCCCTCGACGCCGGGAAGTACGTCCCGGCCTGCTCGGGGCCCGTGCCGACGCGCATCCGCCAGTACATCGAGAAGGAGAGCGGCGTCTCCGGTGCGACCCTCGTCGCCAGCTTCGGCGGCGTTCCCTACGGCTGGCCGGCCGACGTCGTCAAAGCCGCGGTCGCCGGTCTCCTTCGCGCCCATGCGATCCGGATACGCCCCGAAGACGGCCCCGAGATCTCGTCGATCAAGGACCCGGGCACGAGAGACCTCTTCCGCCGCGATCGAGACTTCCGGCGTGCCGACCTCTTCCCGGCCGGCGAGAGCGAGGTCAGCCCGCGCGACCGGGTCGCCATCTGCCAGCTCTTCGAGGACCGGCTCGGCCTCGACCTCGATCGTGAGGATGAAGCGATTGCCGAAGCCGTGTTCGCCCACTTCCCCCTGAGACGGGAACGGCTCGGAGAGCTTCGCGCACTCCTCGTGGGTTTGCCCGGCCCCCCGCCCGTCCCCGAGCCACTCGTGCGGCTGGAGAGGGCTCTGACCGAGTGCCAGCGCACCCGACAGGTCGCCGGGATCGTGGCCGCCGTGAAGCGACACCTCGACGACCTCCGGGACGGCCTGACGACCCTCGAACTCCTTCGCGCCGAGCTGAACGACGCCGCCATAGAGGTCCTGCGCGAAGCGGATCGGGTCGTCTCCGGTGAGGCCCGGCAGCTCTCCGACGCGGGGGCTCTCGAAGAGGTGGCCGCCGACGTCGAAGCTCTTCGGGAACACCTTCGACGGGAGCGCCCCTGGCGCGAAGCGGTGCAGCTCCGGCCGATCGTCGACCGTGTCCGGGCGAGATACGTGGACGCTCGCCGAAGCCACCTCGCCGCCCAGGAGGAGAAGGCCGAGGCGGCGCGAGGGCGGATCGTGGCGCGGGACGGCTTCTCCCGCCTTTCGCCAGACGCGGCGCACCGCGTCCTTCAGCCGATCTCACGTGCGCTCGTCGACACGACGGCGGCCGTACTCGCTCCTCCGCTCGTGGAGATCGGCAGCGGCGCGCTTCAGCGCCTCGTCCGGGCGGAGCAGGAGGCGAACGAGAGGCTCGACGCCGAGCTGGCCCGCCTCGATTCGGGCGCCATCACGGTCGTTCCGCTCGACGTCCGTCTCTCAGGCCGGGAAGTGCGAAACGGCGAGGAGCTCGAGGCGCTCTTGAGAGAGCTGAGGGAACGGATCGGGGCCGTGCTCGAACGGGGAGAGAAGGTCAGGCTGCTGTGACGAGGCCTTTTCTCACGGCGCGTACAACGGCGGCGCGGCCTAAAATGCGGGCATGAGCAGCAGCCGGAAGAACTCCGAGGATGCTCGCGTGGTGCGTGAGGTCCGGGTCGAGGACCTTCTCGGGCGGCTCAACGAGGTCGAAGAGCGGAACAGTCCCGGAACCCTCTTCGCGATCGGGGAGACGAGCCTCCTGCACGGGACGCCCCGAGCCGCGATCGTCGGAGCGCGGGACGCCTCGGAGCTCGGACTGGCGCGTGCTCGAAAGCTCGCGCGACTTCTGGCGAGGCGCGGAGTCGTCGTCGTCAGCGGCCTCGCCGAGGGCATCGACACCGCGGCTCACTGGGCCGCCATCCGCGCCGCGGGGCGGACCGTCGGCGTCCTCGGCGCACCTCTCGACGTCGTCTTCCGGCAGGCGGATGTCGCGCTCCGTACGCTCATGGAGCGAGAGCACCTCGTCGTTTCCCAGTTCCCGGCGGGCCACCCGGTCCTTCGCTCCAACTTCCCTCGCCGTAACCGCACGATGGCGCTCCTCTCGCACGCCACCGTCATCATCGAGGCGTCCGATTCGAGCGGTTCTCTCTCCCAGGGCTGGGAGGCGTTGAGGCTCGGCCGACCTCTCTTCATCCTGAAGTCGGTCGCCGACGACCCGCGACTCACATGGCCGGCCGAGATGACCCGCTACGGGGCAACGGTCCTCTCCGAATCCGGCGTCGAAGCGCTCTTCGATGCACTGCCGCCTCCCGAGGAGCCCGGCTGGCTCGATCGACTTGCTTTCTGAGCTGACGTTCGGATCGCTCCTCGTCTACTCGCCGAGAGGCTCCGGGGAGGTCTCCGTGAGGTCCCGAGGCGTCGTGCGGTCGATCAAGACCGACGGTCCGGCTCCCGGAGGCGAAGGGATGATCGAGTACGCCGTCCGTCGCCTCGCCGAGGAGCTTTCGAAGTGTGCCCGGGCCCTCAGCCCTCTGTTTCGCGAGGACCTGCTCCTCGTCCCTGTCCCATCGAGTGCGCCCGTCCTCCCGGGTGGCCTCTGGGTCCCGAAGAGGATCTGTGAGGCGCTCGTCGCCAGCGGCTTCGGCTCCCGGGTCGCGCCCATCCTCACGAGGACCCACGCCATTCCGAAGTCCGCCTTCGCCGGACAGGGGAAGCGACCCGGCCTCGGAGTCCACGAAGCGTCTCTCGCCGTCGCGGGGAGGTCCTTGTTCGCGGGAGAACCGGTGCTCCTCGTCGACGACGTCGTCACGAAAGGGACGGCCCTCCTGGCCGCCGCTCGCGTGGTCTCCGCCGCGAGGCCCGGGAGCGAGGTCTCGGCTTTCGCGCTCGTTCGGACCATGGGTCTTCTTCCGGACGTCGAGCGCATCCTCGACCCCTGCCTCGGCAGGATTTCCCTCACCGGCATGCCCCCGGAGGCGCACAGAGAGCCATGAGGCGCCGCCGCGACGACCCGGAGCAGAAGAGGCTTCTTACGCGCGAGGAGTTCCAGGCGCTTCTCTCGGCTCGGGACACCGAGGGCCTCCGGAAGATGCTCTGGGAGCTCTACGTCCGAGGTAGCGAGGACCTCCGGCGCCGAATCGAGACGGTCGCGCTGCCCGTGGGGGAGCGGCCGAAGAAGGTGGCTCCACCTCCCGTCGACGGGGAATGGCATCTGGGCGAGGTCCGGCAGTTCGTCGCACTGGCGCGGTCCGGCGCCTACACGGGCGGCACCCGGCGCGTCTCGCCGTCCGAGCGCACGCGCTGGCGCCTGCCGTTCCGCGCCCTCATCGACGATTCCGGCCGCCTCCTCACGCAAGGCGACGTCGCGAACGGGACGGAAGCGATGAGCGCGCTCCTCGACCTCGCGCTCGATTGCCGCGACACCTACTACTTCCGGACGGAAGACCCCGTCTCGGCGCTGCGGATCGTCGCCTCCGATCTCGTCGACCTCCTCTGGCGCGCGAACCTCGAGGCCCACGGCTTCCCGGCGCTCGTCGCCCGCGCTCCACGCGACCTCCTCCGGTGGGAGAGCCCCTGGGGCTGGACCCGGATGGGCACGCGCACGATCGCGGCAAAGGAGCGCTCCCTCGCCGACGTCCTCGCCGCGCTCCTCCCCTCCCACGATGCCTGGGTCGCGATGGCCGAGGCGTGGCTCCAGGTCTTTGCGGCGACTCACGGCGGCCGGGCCGCTCCGCGCTCCGCGCCGAACCGGAACCTGCCGAGCCAGTACGTCCCCCCCACTCCGTCCGACTGGAAGCGCTGGCACGAGCTCCTCTACGAGCGCTTGCACGGCTCCGAGTCGCACCACCTCCTCGAGCGGATCGCGGCTGTCCCGGAGCGCCCCGGCGTCGACCTGTGGCTCCTCCGCGTCCGGCTCGCCCGGGACGCCGGCCGCGCCGAGGAGGCCCGCTGTATTGCACGAGCCGCCCTCGGCGAGTTCCCGGGGGCTCGAGAGCTCCAGGCCATCGCGAGAGAAGTCGGCCTCCGCTGACCCCGCGTCCCCCTCCTCCCCGGCGGGCCGCGCCCGCCTCTGCGGCTACACTCTCCGGCGACCCCGCGCAGGGAACCTGTTCAGACGGAATGCGGAAGAGCAGACGGCGGTACGGAGGGAAGACGGTGGATCGAGGTCGGCGCTGACATGACCCTCACCCCCTCCGTCCGCCGCCGCCTCTCGGAGACGATCCGCGACCTGCGGGCGCGGCTGCTCGCCGACCTTCACGAGGCCGTTGTCGCCGAATACCGGCTCACACTCCCCATCGCGCGGTCGGGGCTGAGCGAGGCGGCGGCCATCAAGCGGGGGCGGCTCGAGGCGTTCCTCGAGGAGAAGGTCCGGGCGGGGCGCGCGAGGGACGCCGCCGGGAAGGAGGCGATCCGGAAGCGCGCGCTCGAAGGGGCGGTGAAAGAGGCCGCGTCGACGCTCCTCAACCGGCTCGTCTTCGTCCGCCGGCTCGAAGCGCTCGGCCTCTCCCGGCCGCTCGTCCTGACCGGCGGCTGGCGAAGCCAGGGCTTTCGGGAGCTCATCAGCTTCGCTCCGGGCCTCACGATCGACTCGGGCGACCCGGCCGAAGGGTACCCGTTCCTCCTGAAGCTCCTCTTCGACGAGCTGGCGCTCGACCTGCCGGGCCTCTTCGGCGAGGTGGGCGTCTCGGCGCTCGTCCCCGTTCCGCTTCCCACGCTCCGGGCCGTCGTCGAAGCGCTCGACGCGCCCGACCTCGCGCCCGCCTGGGACGACGACACCTCCCTCGGCTGGGTCTTCCAGTACTGGAACGACCCCGAGCGCGAAGCCCTCGACGCCAAGGTCCTCACCGGCGGGAAGATCGCCCCGCACGAGATCGCCAGCAAGACCCAGATGTTCACCGAGCGCTACATGGTGGAGTGGCTCCTCCAGAACAGCCTCGGCGACCTCTGGCTCGAGATCTGCCGGAAGAATGGCTGGAAGGCCGACGCGGAAGAGGTCTTCCCCGCGCTCGAGGAGCGCCGCGCCGCCTGGCGCACGGCCCGTGCGAGGGACGAGGTGCCGCCGACGGAGCCGATGGCCGTCTCCGAGGGTCTCGAGGAGCGGTGGAAGTGGTGGGTGAGGAAGCCCGCCCCGGAGGAGGTCCCGGCCGGGACGCCCCCTTCCATCCGCGACGTGAAGCTCCTCGACCCGGCCTGCGGCTCGGGGCACTTCCTGCTCTCGGCTTTCGACAACCTCGCGGCGCTCTACCAGGAAGAGGCGCGGCATCGGGGCGTTGTGTGGAGCGACCGGCAGATCGCCGAGGAGATCCTCGAGCGGAACCTCTTCGGCGTCGACATCGACCCGCGGGCCGTCCAGATCGCCGCCGCCGGCCTCTACCTGAAGGCCCGGGCGCTCGAACGGAACGCGCGCCCCCGCGCGCTGAACCTCGTCGCCCCCGCCCTCGGCCTCGCGAGCCTCCCGCCCGGCGACCCCGCCCTCGCGGCGCTCCGCGACGAGCTGAGGACGGAGGCCGGCATCCCGCACGACCTGACCGACGCCGTCCTGACGGCGCTCTCCGGTGTCGACCACCTCGGGACGCTCCTGAAGGTGGACGAGGCGGTGGAGGAGGCGATCCGGAAGGCAGCGGGGGCCCCGAAGGTGGAGGCCGTCCAGAAGAAGCTCTTCGGGGGCGACCCGCCCGCGCAGGCGAAGCTCGACTACGACGCCGCGCGCGCCTCGATCCTCGAGAAGATAGAGGGCTTCCTCGGGAGGCATCGCGGGGAGGATGACCTCGGCCTCCGCCTCGACGGCGAAGCGCTCGCCGCGGGCCTCCGGTTCCTCCGGATCGTGAAGAGCGGGACGTACGACGTCGTCGTGGGCAACCCGCCGTACCAGGGCGCGAGCCGGATGGCCGAGGCCGGATACCTCGGCCGCACCTACCCGCGCGGGAAGGCGGACCTCTACGCCGCCTTCCTCGAGCGGGCGCTCGACCTCGCGCGGCCCGGCGGCCTCTCGGCCCTCGTGACGATGCGCGGCTGGATGTTCACCGCGCAGTACCAGGCCCTCCGCGAGCACCTTCTGACGACGTACGACCTGCGCGTTCTCGGCGACGTCGACCGCGGGGCCTTCGACGAGGTGCCCGACGAGGTCGTCGCCGCCGCGATGAGCGTCTTCCGGAAGGCGCCGCCACCGGGCCTCCCAAGCGTCGCCCTCCAGCCCACCGCTCTGACGGATAAGTCGCGCGACCGCGAGCGGACCGAGCGAAAGCGCGCGGCGCTCCTCGCGCAGGTGGGGCGGTACGAGTTCGAGGTCGCGCGGCTGAAGGTCGTGGCCGGGGAGCCGCTGCTCTACTGGTGGAGCGAGGAGTTCCTGAAGGAGTACGCGGAGGCGCCGAAGCTGGGGGACGTGGCGCCGGCGCGGCAGGGGCTGGCCACGGCCGACAACGCCCGTTTCCTGAGGCGGCCGTGGGAATGCCGGATGAAGCCCGGGCCGATCAGTAGGGATGTCGCCGACGCGGAGGCCGTTTCATTCGGACCGTGGGCGCCATTCGTGAAGGGCGGCGAAGGGCGGCTCTGGCTCGAACCACTCTCCGATCTCGTTCTCTGGGACCGGCAGGGGCTGGAGCTCAAGACCTTCACGGAGTTCTGGTACGGAAGCGCGAGCAGGAACATCAAGAACGAGGACGTCTACTTCCGACGTGGGGTGGCGTTCTCGGCGATCGGGAATGCCTTCGGTGCTCGTGCGCACCGAGCCCACAGCATCATCGGCCATATGGGCGCGTCCTCATTCCCTGAAGACATGCCGATGGCGGTCTGCCTCATGAACTCGTGGACGTCGCGCTTTGTCCTGGCATCGCTCAACCCAGGTCTCCATTTCGAAGTCGGCGACGTCAATCGCCTCCCCATCTTCCCCGTCGAGAGCTCCGCCGAGATCTTCGAGACGCTCGACGCCGCTTTCACCGAGCACGAGGCCGCCCGCGAGACCTCCGTCGAGTTCAAGCGGCCGGGGCCGTCCGCATGGACCTCAGCCCAAGCCTGGGCGCAGGAGGCCGTCGATCGCACCAAGGGTTCCCCTCTCCCTCCGTACGAGCCCGTCTATGAGGCCGCATCCGCCTTCCAGCACGTCTCCTTCGCCTTCGGCGTGGCGATGGGGCGGTTCGGGGCGAACGGCGAGGGGATTCTCGAAGTGGCTCCGGCGGACGCCCTTCCCGGCGGCATCCTCTTCCTCTCCGAGGCGACCGGGCGCGACAGCCTCGCGCATTCGGCCTGCGGGCCGCTCCACGCCGCGTGGGCCGATCACGGTGCGGCGGTCGGCGAAGGGGACGATCTTCGCTCGTGGCTCCGGAAGTCGTTCTTCGGCTTTCACCGGAAGGGCTACGAGGACCGGCCCATCTACTTCCCGCTCTCCTCGGCCCGAAAGACGTTCGTGGCGTGGGTGTCGATCCACCGGTTCGGCCCCGACACGCTGAAGGCCGTCCTGGCGGACCACGTCCAGCCCGAGCTGCGGACGCTCGAAGGCGAGCTGGAAGACCTCAAGGCCGCTCGGCAGGCGTCCGACCGGCGGGAGCGGGGGCGGGCGGAGAAGCGTTACGCCGAGATCCAGAAGCAGCTCGCCGAGCTCCTCGACTTCGTAGGCGCGCTACGGCAGGTCGCCGAGAAGGGGCCGCCGCCCGTCGACGCGTCGACGCCACCGCGGGAAGCGGACGCTCCGTTCGAGATGGACCTGGACGATGGGGTCATGGTGAACGCCGCTGCGCTCTGGCCGCTCCTCGCGCCTCAGTGGGGGAAGCCCGCGCAGTGGTGGAAGGAGCTGGCGAAGGCGGAAGGGAAGAAGGACTACGACTGGGCGCACCTTGCGGCCCGTTACTTCCCGTCGCGGGTCGAGAAGAAGTGCAAGGACGACCCGAGCCTCGCCGTCGCGCACGGTTCCTTCTGGCGGCTGCATCCCGCGAGGGCCTACGCGTGGGAGCTGAGGCTGACGGACGAGATCGGCCCCGACTTCACGATCGACGAAGAGGGCTCGGACACGGCGCGGGAACGGTTCCTCGCCGAGGAGCCGGAGCGGGCGGCCGACCTCCGGAAGAAGGAACAGGACCGGAAGCGGCGGAAGCTCCTTCGGACGGGCGGCAGCTCCGAGGAGCTGTTCGACGAAGAGGCCGAGGCGGAGGACGCGCCCGCCGAGACGGAGGAAGCGGATGCCTGAGCGCCCGGTCTCGGCCGCGCTGGAAGCGGCGGTTCGCGAGGAGGTGCGGCTCCACGGGATCGTCTTCTGGCTGGACCGGGAAGGGACGTACTCGGCGTTCGTCGACGACCTCGTCGCCCGGCGGGCCGCGGGGACGTTCCCGGTTCCGGTCGTGGCGTTCCGCGGGAGCTATCTCGAGACGCTCCTCGCCCTCGAGCCGTATGGAAGCGGCCTCGATCCGGAGCCTCTCCTCGTCCACCTGCCGGGTTTCACGGAGGAGACGGTCCGGGAAACGCCGCTCTTCGAGCTCTACGAAACGGGGGTGCGGTTCCGGAAGGCGCTCGACACGCTCGTAAGGGAGGCCGCGGCGGGAAAGGTGGCTCCGAAGGCGGTGGAGGGAATCCTCGCCGGACCGGGACTCTCGCTCGAGGCGGCCGACGCCGCGCTGGCCCAGGCGATGGAGGCGGCGACGGGCGGCCCGGGAGCCTTCCTTTCGGCGCTGAAACCGGAGGTGCTTCTCGAGGGCCTCGTCACCGGCGAGGCCGACCTCCTCGCGCGCATCTCGGACGCAACCGGCGTCGCAGCGCTCCTTCAGGCGCTCGAGCGGCAGACGGGGATGGACGAGGCGTGGCGAGGCTTCGCCGGGGCGCCCGCACCCGGAGCGGAGGGGCGAGGGGCCGTGGAGCAGGCCGCGTCCGCGGCCGTCTCGTGGGTCCTCGCCATGGAGTACGTCCACGACCTGAAGCGCGCGCCGGAGCTTCCCGCCCTGAGGCCGCTCGCAAAGGCCGGCAAGCCGGTCGTCGCGACCTGCGGCCGCCTCGCGGCGCACCTGCGCTCGCGCCAGCCGGAGCTCTACGAGCGCCTCGCCGACGAGACGGAGGGGGTCCTCGCCGGGGAGCTTTCGACGATGAGGGCCGAGGACCTCGGGCGGATCGACACCTTCCGGTCGGAGGAGCGGACGATCCTCGAGGCCGCCATCGAGGCCGTGCGGGCCGGGGCGCACGCGCGGGCACTGGAGTGGGCCGAGGCGCGGCGCGTGACCGGGTCGTTCTGGGCGCAGCGGGAGCCGACGCACGCCTGGGAGTGGAGCCTCGTGCGTGAGGCCGCCACGCTGGGGCGCCTCCTCGCCGAGATGCCCGTACCGCTCGCCGGTGCGCGGGACGTCGCCGACGCGCTGGAGCGCTACACGCGCGAGGCGCATCGCGTGGACCAGGCGCATCGGAGGCTGGAGCAGCGCCGCGTGGCGCTCCTCGAGCCGCGTCTCCCGCACTTCGGGGCGCTTCAGGGGGCTCTCGCGCTCCTCCGGCGGGGCTACCGGGAGTGGTCCGACCGGCTGGCACGCGACTTCACCGCGCTCTGCCGGATGTACGGCTTCCTGCCGCCGTCGTCGATCCGGCAGCGATCCTTCTGGGACGAGGTCGCCCACCCGCTCGCCTCCGCCCTCGGGACGACGGCCGTCCTCCTCGTCGACGCCCTCCGCTTCGAGATGGCGGCCGAGCTGGCCGAGGAGCTGCGGACCGAACGGCGCGACGGTGCAGGTGTCTCGCTCTCGGGGCGCCTCGCGGAGCTTCCCTCTCTGACGGCGGTCGGGATGAACGCGCTCGCTCCGGTGGCGACGGACGGGAGGCTTCGGCCGATCGTGACGAACGGGTCGTTCGAAGGGTTCCGGACGGGCGAGGCCACGGTGCGAAAGCCGGCCGACCGGGCAAAGGCCATGGGGGCCCGCTCCACGGGCGCCCCGGCGCTCCGCCTCGACCTGAAGGAGCTCGTCGAGCTGGACGTTTCGGAGCTGACTCGAAAGCTCCGCGGAGCCCGGCTCGTCGTCGTGACGAGCCGGGAGATCGACGACGCGGGCGAGGCGAACGTCGGCCTCGCGACGTTCGAGCAGACGCTCCGGCAGCTCCGGTCGGCGATCTTCCTCCTCGAAGGGGCCGGGGCAAAACGGATCGTCGTGACCGCCGACCACGGCTTCCTTCTTCTCGACGAGACGACGGCAGTGCGGCCCTACGGAAGCCGTCGCGACCCGGAGCGCCGGCACGTCTTCGCGACCGAAAGACGGCAGGAGACGGGCATGGTCGCCGTGCCGCTCGCCGAGCTCGGGTACGACGGTGTCGACGGGAACCTCCTCTTCCTCGAGGACACGTCCGTCTTCGCGACGGGCGTCACCGGGGCCACGTTCGTCCACGGCGGCAACAGCCTTCCCGAGCGGGTGATCCCGGTCCTCGTCCTCCGCGAGGCCCGCGCCACGGCGACGGGCGAGGCGGAATGGCGGATCGAAGCGGAGGCCTCGGCCGGGCTGCTCGGGTTCTCCTGCCTGAAGGTGCGGATCGCCCCCGCCCCCGGGAGCCTCGCGTTCGCGGAGCGCTCCGAGGTGACGCTCGCCCTCCGTGCGGCAGGGCGGACCGACGTCGACGTCCTCCTCCGCGACGCGCGCGGGAACGGCACCGTTCGGGGCGGGCGGCTCGAGCTGCGCTCCGGGTCGGAGTGGACCGAGCTCTTCTTCTCGCTCGAGGGCCCGGTGGACGAGAAGGCCAGGGTGGAGGTCTTCCACCCCGACGGCGTCGTCCGCGCCGCGCCGGTGAGCCCGGAAGCCTGGTTCGGCGTGACGGGACGAAAGCCGAGCGGCGCCTCTCCGATATCCCCCGCGCGCGCCGCGTCCGCCGCCGCCTGGGAGAGCGCGCTCGAGGACGAGGGGGCCCGGAGGATCTTCGTCCACCTCGCGCAGCACGGCTCGATCACGGAGGTCGAGGCGACCCGTCTCCTCGGCTCGGCCCGCGCCTTCCGGGCGTTTTCGGCTCGCTTCGACGCCCTGAGGGCCCGAGTGCCGTTCGAGACGCGCGTGGAGACGACGCCCGAGGGGAAACGGTACGTGCGGGAGGGGGAGAGGTAGGGACATGCCGAGCCGTCGCGACGTCGACCATGTCTTCGAGCGGCTTCGCTCGGGTCTCGTGCCGGAGCGCGGGCTCGAGGAGTTCGCCGTCGGAATCGAGCGGCCGCGGGGCGAGATCCGGCGGCTCCTCGACCTCGCCGGCCGGGGCGAGGGCGTCTTCAAGTTCCTCCGTGGCGGTTATGGCTGCGGGAAGACGTTCCTGGCCCGACTCGCCGTCCTCGACGCGCAGGCAGCCGGGTTCGCGACGAGCTTCGTCGTCGTCTCCGACAACGACCTCCACTTTCACCGCTTCGACGAGCTGTATCGGCGGGTGGTCCAGGAGCTCGGAACCTCGGCCTGCCCGCGCGGGGCGCTGGCCGACGTCGTCGACCGGTGGATCGCGCGAGTCGAGGAGGCGCTCGTCGCCGGTCTGGAAGATGCGGACGGAGCGGGTTTCGACGAGGCGGTGGCCCGAAGGCTCGCGGAGGAGGTGACCTCCCGGACCGCGGGGAAGGCTCCCGAGGACCTCGCCCGCGTCCTCCGGACGATCTTCGCGCTGAAGCAGGCGGGAGAGCTGTCGGACGCGGGCGCGCTCCTGTCGTGGCTTTCCGGAAGCGAGAACGTCGCGGCCGGGGTGAAGCGAGCGGCGGGGATCAAGGGCGACATCGGCAGCCGGGAGGCGATGGACTACCTCCGCGGGGTCCTCGAGATCGTCAAGGCGGCCGGGTACAAGGGGCTCGTCATCGTCATCGACGAGGCGGAGACCATTCTCCGGATGCGGCAGGACGTTCGCGGGAAGTCGCTGAACGGGATCCGGCAGATCATCGACGCGGCAGCGCAGTTCCCGGGGCTCTTTTGGCTCTTCACGGGGACGCCCGAGCTCTTCGACACGCGGCGGGGCGTCGCCGGCCTCGCGCCCCTCCACGAGAGGATCCAGTTCCTGCGCCACGGCGAGAGCGCGAGCCTTCGGCAGCCGCAGCTCGCGCTGACGCCGTTCGACGAAACGAGGCTCCGCGAGGTCGCGCTCCGCCTCCGGGAGCTCTATCCGGCGTCGGACCCGCACCGGGTCGAAGCGAAGGTGACGCGCACGGTGATCGATGCGCTCGTCGCCAAAGTGACGGAGGGATTCCGCGGCGACGTCGGCGTCGTCCCTCGCCAGTTCCTCAGGCGGCTCGTCGACCTGATGGACCTCGTGGAGGAGGACCCCACCTTCGAGCCGGGTCGGGAAGGAGCGCCGCGGACCGAAGACCTGAACGAGCCCGAGCGGCGGGTCGCGAAGGGAGAGCCCCCCTTCGACCCGGAACCGGAGGACGAAGAGGGGTATTCGCCCGCGCTCGTCGAGGTCTGAGGGAGGCTCGTGACGGTCCTTCGCCGGTTCCCGCCGCGGCTTCGGGAGGCGATCGGGCAGCGGCTCGGGTGGCCGGCCCTCCGGCCCGTGCAGGAACAGGCGGCCGAGGCCCTCCTCGATGGCCGCAACGCCGTCGTGCTGGCCCCGACGGCGGGCGGCCATCGAGAAGCTGCCCTGTTTCCCATCCTCGCCGGCCTCGTCGAGAACGAGCCGAACGGAGTCGGTGCGCTCTACGTCTCGCCCCTCCGCGCGCTTCTGAACAACCAGGAGGAGCGTTTCGGGCTCTACACCGAGATGGTGGGCCTCGAGAGCTTCGTGTGGCACGGAGACCGAACGGCGAGCCGGAAGCGGCGCTTCCTGCTGGAACCGGCGGCGATCCTGATGACGACTCCGGAGTCGCTGGAGGCGATGCTCCTCTCGCAGCGGGTCCCCGTCCGCAGGCTCTTTGCCGACCTCCGGGCCGTGATCGTCGACGAGGTCCACAGCTTCGCGGGGACGGACCGTGGGGCTCACCTGATGTCGGTCCTCGAGCGAATCGCCCCGATCAGCGGGCACGACGTGCAGCGCGTGGGGCTGAGCGCGACGGTCGGGAATCCCGAAGCGATCCTCCGCTGGCTCGCCGGTTCGTCACGACGGGAGGGGCAGGTGGTCCAGCCCGCTGGTGGCCGGAGCGCGCGGGAGCTTCTCGTTCTCCACCGTGAAGCTCCGGGCGACCTCGCCCGCGAGGCGTCCCGGCTCGGCCGGGACCGGAAGGTCCTCGTCTTCTGCGCCAGCCGGGCCCTGACGGAGAAGGTCGCGGGGAGGCTCCGGGATCTCGGGACGGACGTCTTCGTTCACCACAGCTCCGTCTCTCTGGAGGAGCGGCAGGCGGCGGAGGAGCGGTTCCGGTCGAGCGGCCCGGCCTGCATCGTCGCGACGTCGACGCTCGAGCTGGGGATCGACGTGGGCGACCTCGACCGGGTCCTCCAGGTCGACGCGCCGAGCACGGTCTCGTCGTTCCTTCAGCGGATGGGCCGAACGGGACGCCGCGACGGGCAGACGTCGAACACGACCTTCCTCTGCCAGGAAGCGGAGAGCGTCCTCCTCGCCGTCGCGCTCGTCGAGCTCGCGCGGGAAGGCTGGGTCGAGCCGGTCCCGCCGCAGACGCGCTGCTGGCCGGTCCTCGTGCACCAGGCCCTCGCCATCGCGCTCCAGCACGGAGGCATCCAGCCGGGCGAGGTCCGCGCGCTCCCGGAACGCGTACCGGATTTCTCGGGGATCTCCAGCCCGGAGATCGGCGAGCTGACCGAGCACCTGGTCGCCGAGGGGTACCTGTCGAGCGCCGGCGGCCGCCTCCTCTTCGGAGAGCGCGCGGAGCGGGAACTGGGACGTCGGAACTTCCTCGAGCTCTACGCGGTCTTCTCGACTCCCGCCCTCTACCACGTGGAGACGCGGGCGCGGCAGGAGCTGGGGACGCTGGAGCAGAGCTTCGTCGAGCGGCTCGAGGACGGAAAGAGCTGCTTCGTTCTCGCGGGCCGCCCCTGGGTGGTCGTCTCCGTCGCCCACAAGGAGCGTCGCGTGGAGGTCGAGCCCGCGCCTCGCGGACGGACGCCGACGTGGGGCGGGTTCCTGCCCCAGATCCTGAGCCGGGAGGTCTGCGCGAGGATCCGGCGGCTCCTGACCGAGGAGGCCGAGCCGGAGTATCTCGCTCCGGCCGCCCGCCGCGCGCTCGCTCTCCTCCGGGAGGATCGGGGCACGGTGCTCGCGCAGTCCGGGATGCCGCTCCTCCCGGGGTCCGAAGCCGTTCGCGCCCTGACGTATGCCGGAGGCCGGGTCAACTACACGCTGAAGGCTGTTCTCGAGTCGCTGCATTTGGTCCGGGTCGTCGCCGACAACTTCGAGATCCGGGTCGAGGGGAGCACCGCCACGCGAGAGGCCGTCGAGTCGACCCTCCGGGCGATCGCCGTTCCCGGGTACTTCGACGACGCCGAGCGGGTCGAGAGGCTCCGGGCGGGGCTCCCGCCGTTCCGCCTGAGCAAGTTCCAGCCGCTCCTGCCCGCGCGGTTCGCGCGAGAGGTCATCGGCAGGTACTTCCTCGACTTCGAGGGGACGGCACAGTTCGCGAGGGACGTCGTCGGGAGTTGACGGAGAGTGGGCCTCGCTTCCGAGGCCGGGCCTACCGACCTGCTGGGCGTCAGGCGGGGGTCGCGCCGATCCGGCGACGAAGCCCGTTCAGGTGCGAAGGCGGAATCGCTCCCTCGTGTTGCAGGCGGCCCACGACGATCCCGGGGGCGATTCCCTGCTCCTCGGCGAAGCGCCGGAGCGAGGCCTCGTCTCGTCTCCACGACCGTAGGAAGCCAGCCAGGGACCGCGTCGGGAGAAGGGTCTCCGCCGCGAATCGGTCCGCTTCTTCCTCCTCTCGGGAGGTCGAGGTCCCGTCCTCCACGAAGAAGTCTTTCTTGCCGTGTCGGAGGAGGTGTCCCGCCTCGTGGAAGAAGGTGAACCAGAAGTGATCCTCCGTCCGATAGCGGAAACTGAGCTGGACGAGCGCACGCGTGGGCGAGAGCCATCGGGTCGCCCCGAAGACCCGGGCCTTCGGCAGCTCGGGCTCCACGACGAGAACGACGCCGACCGAGGCGCAATGCGCAACGGCCTCCGGCAGGGCGCAGTCGAACGGCCGGAGCGTCAGCGAGCGGAGCGAACGGAGAACGTCCGTGAAACCAGCGGCGCTCCAGGGCTTCGTTTCCACGTCGCGAGCGAGGAGCTCTCCACGCCGGAGCCAAGCGAACAGGGACTTGGGGTCCCCCTCGAAGGCCCTTGCCTTCCGGTACTGCGCCGCGACGTCCCCCCAGACGACTTCCCAGGCGTCGACGCTTGCGACACCGAAGAAGACGAGGAGGGCGTTCGCTCTTTCCGCGGGGTTCTTGCCGGCAGGAAGCCATCCCCGCTTCTCCATCGCGCGGACCGGGAACCCTCTCGCCCAGTCCTCGCCTTTCGAGGACTTCTCGTCCGCCGCGACGCGGGCCTTGAACTCCTGATAGCGGGCTTCCCGGTTCAGCCAGAAGGCGGCCGGGACGCTCAGGACCCTCTCGAGCTGCAGCGCGGTCTCGGGCGTGATGGCGGACTTGCCCTGGACGATCTCGTTGATCGCCTTGAGAGTCTTCCCCGTCCGCTCGGCGAGATCCGCCTGAGTGATGTCCCAGGCCTCGATCGTCTCCCGGAGAGTCTCTCCCGGAGGCGTCACGAAATCGGGCTGGTAGGGGCGGTAGGCCGTCTCAGCCATGGGTGTCCTCGATTCCCAGGATCAGGATCGCCGTGACGCGGCCCCAGTCGAGGCCGCCGTCGGTTCTCAAAGGTGGGGGGTCCGCGAGCGGTCGAAACAGCAAACGGTAAGGGTGGTCGAGGTCGACGGAAAGAATGCCAGCCAGATCGCCTACGAGCTCATGACATCGAGGCCCCGGCAGCTTCGCAACGTCGGCGAGAGTCGAAGCCGCGTCGAGCTCGTCCAGTCGCCGACGAATCAGCTGCGCTCGACGGTCACCGTGCGCTCGGACGAGATCCCGGAAGGACTCGGCTTGCTTCTGGAGCTTTCGGCTCTTGAAATGGAGCTCCACGGCGGCGAGTCGAATGATACACCCATCGGGTGCATCAAAGCCATCCAACATCCTCCTCCGCCGGACACGGCTCCAGTCCGACGGTTGGCCCCAGCGCCGGAAGTGGCGCCCCGCCCCCTACCCCGTCGTCAGCTTCCGGTACTTGATCCGGTGCGGCATGTCGGCGGCGGCGCCGAGGCGCTTGTGCCGGTCGGCCTCGTACTCCTGGTAGTTCCCCTCGTACCAGAACGTCTTCGAGTCGCCTTCGAACGCGAGCATGTGGGTCGCGACGCGGTCGAGGAACCAGCGGTCGTGCGAGATGACGACGGCGCAGCCGGCGAAGGAGAGGAGCGCCTCCTCGAGCGCCCGGAGCGTGTCGACGTCGAGGTCGTTCGTCGGCTCGTCGAGGAGGAGGAGGTTGCCGGCCTTCTTCACGGTGCGCGCGAGGTGGAGACGGTTCATCTCGCCGCCCGAGAGGTCGCCGATCCGCTTCTGCTGGTCGGCCCCCTTGAAGTTGAACATCGAGCACCAGGCGCGGCTCGACATCTCGCGGCGGCCGACCATGATCTTCTCCTCGCCGCCGGAGACCTCCTCCCAGACGCTCTTCGTCGGGTCGGGGCGGTCGCGGTTCTGGTCGACGTAGGAGGGGACGACCGTCTCGCCCACCGTGAGAACGCCGCCGTCGGGCTTCTCGAGCCCCATGATCATCTTGAAGAGCGTCGTCTTGCCGGCGCCGTTCGGGCCGATGACGCCGACGATGCCCCCCTTCGGGAGGTCGAACGTCAGGTCGTCGAAGAGGAGCTTCTCGCCGTACGCCTTCTTCAGCCCTTCCGCGCGGACGACGACGTCGCCGAGGCGCGGCCCCGCCGGGATGTAGATCTCGTTCGTCTCGCCGCGGCTCTCGGCCCCGCTCTCGGAGAGGAGCTGCTCGTAGGCCTGCAGGCGCGCCTTCCCCTTCGCGTGGCGGGCGCGCGGGGCCATTCGCACCCACTCCAGCTCGCGCTCGAGCGTCTTCTGCTTGGCCGTCTCGGCCTTCTCCTCCTGCTCGAGCCGCGTCTTCTTCTGCTCGAGCCAGGAGGTGTAGTTCCCCTTCCAGGGGATGCCGGCGCCGCGGTCCAGCTCGAGGATCCACTGCGCGACGTTGTCGAGGAAGTAGCGGTCGTGCGTGACGGCGACGACGGTGCCGGGGTACTCGGCGAGGTGCTGCTCGAGCCACGCGACCGACTCGGCGTCGAGGTGGTTCGTCGGCTCGTCGAGGAGCAGGAGGTCGGGCTTCTCGAGGAGGACGCGGCAGAGCGCCACGCGGCGCCGCTCGCCGCCGGAGATCTTCGTGACGTCGGCGTCGGGGGGCGGGCAGCGGAGGGCGTCCATCGCCGTCTCGAGCGTCCGGTCGAGGTCCCAGCCGTTCGCGGCCTCGATGGCGTCCTGCACCTTCCCGTACTCCGCCATCACCTTGTCCATCTCGGCGTCGGGAAGGCTCTCGCCCATCTTCTCGCCCATCTCGTCGAAGCGCGCGAGGAGCTTCTTCACCGGCTCGACGGCCGCCTCGACGTTCTGGAGGACGGTCTTCGAAGGGTCGAGCCACGGGTCCTGCTGGAGGAACCCGACGCGCGTCCCCTCGGCCGGGAACGCCTCTCCGTTGAACTCCCGGTCGACTCCCGCCATGATCTTCAGGAGCGACGACTTCCCCGCGCCGTTCAGGCCGAGGACGCCGATCTTGGCGCCCGGGAAGAACGACAGGTAGATCCCCTTCAGGATCTCGCGCTGCGGGGGGACGACCTTGCGGAGGTTGACCATCGTGTAGATGTACTGCTGCGCCATGGCGGGCGGAATGTAGCAGGGGTGCGGCGAAGGCGCTGGCCGTGCATCGCCGGGGCGCCCGGCCTCTCCCCCTCCCGTAAACTCCCCGGGCGGCCCGTCCCGGGCCGGCCGCGGAGACCTCAGGCCATGGAGACCGCATGAGACGAGCCCTTCCCCTCCTCGCCCTCCTTCTCGCCGCGCCCCTCGCCGGGCAGGAGAACGCGATTCCCCGCGTCCCGATCTCCCCTCGCGGCGCCGAAGAGATCGCCGTCGGGAACGGGACGATGCGCGTCGAGTACGGCCGGCCGTTCGCGAAGAAGCGGAAGGTCTTCGGCGGCCTCGTGCCGTGGGGGAAGGTCTGGCGGACCGGAGCGAACGCCGCGACGACGCTTCGCCTCGACGTCGACGTCACGCTCGGCACCGCCTCCCTGCCGAAGGGGACCTACACGCTCTACACGCTCCCCGGCCCGAAGGAATGGCAGCTCATCGTGAACCGCCAGACCGGGCAGTGGGGGACGGAGTACGACCCGAAGCAGGACGTCGTCCGGATCCCGATGAAGGTCCTCTCCCGGCACGACCACCTCGAGGCGATGACGATCGACTTCCTCCCCGAGGACGCCTTCCGCGGCTCCCTCCGGATCTCGTGGGAGAAGAAGATGCTCGTCGTCCCGTACGCGTTCCGAAGGTGACGGGCGCCCTTTCCGCGCGCCCGGAGGAGACAGATCGATGACCTCGAAGAGCCCCCGCGCGATCCTCGTCGCCGCGATCGCGGCCGCCCTCGCTCTGCCGCTCGCCGCAGCCCCCGCGAAGCGCGCCGCCACGATCGCGGACCTCCACGCGGTCCAGGGGGTCGGCGAGCCGGTGATCGCCCCCGACGGCAGGAGCATCGCGTTCACCGTGACGACGACCGACCTGCCAGCCGTCAAGCGCTGGACGAACCTCTGGCGCGTCGACGCCGACGGGAAGAACGCCCGGGCGCTGACCGTCCTCGACAAGCGCGACGCGAGCCCCGACTTCTCCCCCGACGGCGCGACGCTCGCGTTCCTCTCGACCCGCTCCGGCGCGCCGCAGGTCTGGTTCCTCCCGACGGCGGGGGGCGAGCCCGAGAAGAAGACCGACCTTCCCGGCGGCGTCGGAGCGTTCCGCTTCTCGCCCGACGGGAAGAGGCTCTTCCTCCTCGCCGACGTCTGGCCCGCCTGCGGCGCCGACCTCGACTGCAACCGGAAGAAGGACGAGGCGATGGAGAAGGGGAAGATGAAGGCGGTCGTCGCCGACTCCCTCTTCGTCCGTCGCTGGGACTCCTGGGAGGACGGCAAGCGGACTCACATCCTCCTCATGGACCTGTCCGACCCGAAGGCGCCCCTCGTCGACCTGACCCCCGGCGACTTCGACTCCCCCGCCTTCTCCGCCGGCGGCGGCGCCGACTTCGACGTCTCCCCCGACGGAAAGGAGCTCGCCTTTACGTCGCACCGCGACCCGTTCCCGGCCGCCTCGACGAACGTCGACGTCTACGTCGTCCCGGTCGACGGGACGGAGGAGCAGCGGAAGGCCCCGAAGAACCTGACCGCGAAGAACCCCGCCGCCGACGGCGCGCCGCGCTACTCGCCCGACGGGAAGCACCTCGCGTTCCGGATGCAGCGGACCCCCGGCTACGAGTCGGACCGCTTCCTCCTCGCGCTCCACGACCGCGCCGCCGGGACGAGCCGCGTCCTGACGGAGGCGTTCGACTCCTGGGTCGGCGACTACCGCTTCTCGCCCGACGGGAAGAAGGTCCTCTTCACGGCCGACGTGCGGGGCCGGACGCCGCTCCACGAGCTCGACCTCGCCTCGGGGAAGATCGAGGTCGTCAGCTCGACCGGTTTCCTCGACACCTTCCAGGTCGCGCCCGACGGGACGTGGGCCGTCCTCGCGCGGCGGCAGATGCACCTCCCGACCGAGCTCTACCGGCTCACGCTCGCCGGGAAGGAGCGGGGCAAGGTGACGCCGCTGACGAGCCGGAACGAGAAGCTCCTCTCCGAGGTCGCCCTCGCCCCGATGGAGGAGGTCTTCGTCGACAGCCCGACCGGGAAGAAGGTGCAGGTCCTCCTCGTCAAGCCGCACGACTTCGACCCGGCGAAGAAGTACCCGGTCATCGTGAACGTCCACGGCGGCCCGCAGATGCAGTGGGCCGACGCCTTCCGCCTCGACGCGCAGGTCTACCCGGGCGCCGGCTACGTCGTCGCGTTCCCGAACCCGCACGGCTCGACCGGCTGGGGGCAGGACTACACCGCCGCGATCTCGGGCGACTGGGACGGCAAGGTGATGAAGGACGTCCTCGCCGTGGCCGACTGGCTCTCCGTACAGAAGTGGGCCGACGAGGAGCGGATGGGGGCGATGGGCTGGTCGTGGGGCGGCTACGCGATGATGTGGCTCGCCGGGCACGACCACCCGTTCAAGGCGCTCGCCGCGATGATGGGGGTCTACGACCTCCGGTCGATGTACTCGATGACGGAGGAGCTCTGGTTCCCCGAGTGGGACCTGAAGGGAACCCCCTGGCAGAACGCGGAGGGGTACGCGAAGCAGAGCCCCTCGTCGTACGTGACGAAGTTCAAGACGCCGACGCTCGTCCTGACCGGACAGAAGGACTTCCGCGTCCCCTACACGCAGTCGCTCGCGTTCTTCACCGACCTCCAGAAGATGGGGGTGCCGTCGCGGCTCGTCGTCTTCGAGAACGGGAGCCACTGGCCCGGCTGGTACGACATGGTCCTCTACTACTCGGCCCACCTCGACTGGTTCCACCGCTACCTCGGCGGTGCGCCGTCGCCGTACGACCCGAAGGCGCTCGTCCGGAACGACGTCTTCGGGAAGGAGAAGGACGAGGCGAAGGGGCCGGCAAAGGACGAGGCGAAGCCCGCGCCCCGGAAGGCCGTGCCGCCGAAGCCGGAGGAGAAGAAGGTCCCGGCGAACCCGTAGCCGATACGGGAGCCACGGAGTCGACGGCCGCGTCGCGAGGCGCGGCCGTCGTGTTTCGGACCGCACCCCGGTGAGCCCGCCGCTCCCTATACTGGCCGGCCAGGAAGGAGCTCCGCGGTCGCCATGACGATCTTCGAGAAGGGGCTCGTCACGATCCTCGTCGTCGACGCGCTCTCCATCCTCATCTCGATCCCGCTCGTGCTCCGGAAGATCGGGCCGAACGTCGTCTACGGCTACCGGACGCGCGCGACGCTCTCCGACCCGGCGCTCTGGTATGAGGCGAACGCGCTCTTCGGCCGACGGCTGATCGCGGCCTGCACCGTGTCGGCTCTCGCTGCTCTCTTCCTCGCGCGCCCCGGCCTCCTCTCGCCCGACGCGTTCCTGCCCGTCTCGGTCGTCCTCCTCGGCGCGCCGGTGGCCGTGGCGGGCGTGATGACGTCGCGGTTCGTGGCGCGCGTCACGAAGGGCTGACGGCCGGTCGGCTATCCTCTCGGGCCAGCTCGCAGGACAAGACCCCTCGAGAGACTCGCGCAGGAGGCTCCGTATTCGACGTACCGCACTCGTCGCGATCGCGTTCTGGGTCGCGTTCGGCATCGCGATGGCGACCGTCGTCGCGAACGCGTGGAGCGCCCGGGCCGGCCGCTCCGACGCGGCGGGCCGCGGGATGGCGCGGGCGTTCGCGGTGCTCGTCCTGCCGTTCCCGCTGGTGGGGCTCGCGATCTTCCTCCTCGGCCGGTCGACGGGCGCGAAGGCGGCCGCCGCGGCGGTGGCGGTCGCGCCGCTCCTCCTCACGCTCGCGCTCGAGGGGGCCGGCCGGCTCTCCGCCTTCGGGAAGGCCCGCGCCGGAGGCGCCCGGGCCCGTTTCCGCGAGCCCGGGGCGCGGGCGCTCGCGGCGGCGATCGAGGAGGGACGGCTCGAGCGGGTCCGCTTTCTCCTCGGGAGCGTCGACCCCGACGCGCCGGGGACGAACGGCGAATCGCTCCTCGGCTTCGCTCTCCGGAAACGGCAGGGCGACGCCGCGCTCGAGCTCGCGCGACGGGGCGCCGACCCGCTGCGCGGGCCGGCGGGAGAGCCGAACGCCCTCCGCCTCGCGGCGCAGGAGCCCCTGTTCGTCGAGGTCCTGCGCGCCCTCCTCGCGAACGGGACGAGCCCCGACACGGTCCTGCCGGACGACATCGACCGCCCGACGCCCCTCGTCTTCACCGCGATGAACCTGAATGCCTGGCCGAACGTGAGGGCCGTCGTCGAGGCGGGGGCGCGGCTCGACGTCGTCGACGTCAACGGCCGGACGCCGCTCGCGCGGGCGATCCTCTGGCGGGCGTGGAACGAGGCGCGGCTCATGGTCGAGCGGGGCGCCCCGGTGACGGCCGGGCTGCGGGGGCCGGCGAGCCTCGAGGAGGCGTTCGCGGCAACGCGACCTCCCGAGGCGGGCACCCCCGAGCGCGCCGCCTGGGACCTCCTCCTCGCCGCTCTCGCCGAACGCGGATTCCCGGAACCGGCCGGCGCACGCTGAGGTCGTGACCCTGGCGGCCCGGACCGTCCGGTTCCGGACAGCGGCGTCCGGCGCCGGACGCGTCCGCGCTCTGCCCCGCCCTGCTCCGCGCGGCACATACGCTTCTCCAGGAATGACTTGGGGACGCGACGCGGGCTGGCACCCCGATTGCGCTTCGGCAGGGCGTGGATCGCCCCCTCGAAGACCGTGAGGTCCGAACCAGACGCTTCCGGAAGGTGCGAACCGCCCTCGCCGCCGCCGCCCTTCTCGTCGGGGCGTGGCTCGGCCTCGGCGCCCTCCTCCGGCCCTCGCTCACGCTCGCCCGCGTAAGGACCGGGAGGGTCGACGTCGGGCCGATGACGGCGACGCTCTCGGCACCGGGGACGATCGTGCCGGAGTCCGAGCGTGTGATCTCGAGCCCGATCGACTCCCGGATCCTCCGCGTCCTCGTCCAGCCCGGAGCCGCCGTGAAGGCGGGAACGCCCCTGGTCGAGCTCGACGCGACGGGGCCGGCGCTCGCCGCCGCCCGCCTCCGAAAGGAGCTGCGGCTCCGAGAGGCGGCGGCCGAGCGCGCCGCGCTCGCGCTCGAGGGGACGCTCGCCTCGCTCGAGAGCCGGGTGGAGGTCGCCGGCCTGACGCTCTCGACCTGGGGCGCGAGCCTCGAGCGGAACCGGAAGCTCTTCGCCGAGGGACTCGTCTCCGAGGAGCTCCTGCGCCAGTCCGAGCTCGACGAGGCGCGGACGCGCGTGGAGCTCGCCCGGCTGAAGGACGAGATGCGCCTCGCCCGGCGCTCCGCCGAGGTGGAGGGGAGGTCTCTCGAGCTCGAGCTCGCGACCGCCCGGAGCGAGGCCGCCCAGGCCGAGCGCGAGCTCGCCCTCGCCGCCGCCCGGAGCGAGGCGGCCGGCGTCGTGACGTTCGTCGCGACGGGAGAGGGGGCGGCCGTACGGAAGGGGGACGTCCTCGCGCGCGTGGCCGACCTGACGGCGTTCCGCGTCGACGCGCTCGTCCCGGACGTCCACGCGTCACGCGTGGCGCCCGGGCAGGAGGCTCTCGTGCGGATCGACGACGTACGCCTGCCGGGTACGGTCCGGCGCGTCGCGCCCGAGGTGCGGGACGGCCAGGTCGCCGTGAGCGTGTCGCTCTCCGAGAGCGCGCATGCGCTCCTCCGACCGAGCCTGCGCGTCGACGTGGAGATCGTCACCGGGCGGAAGGAGCGGGCGATGCGCCTGCCGCGCGGCTCCTTCGCCGCGGCCGAAGGGGGCGTCTCGGTCTGGGTGCTGAGGGGAGACGAGGCGCTGCAAAGCACGGTGCGCCTCGGCCTCTCGAACGCAGAGCGCTACGAGGTCCTCTCGGGCCTCGCGGAGGGGGACGAAGTGATCCTGTCGGAGATGGCCGATTTCGCGCACCTCTCGCGGGTGCGGGTGAAGGGACGTCAGGGGGGGACGCGATGATCCGACTTTCGAACGTCGAGAAGGTCTACCGGACGGACCGGATCGAGACGATCGCCCTGTCGAACGTGAGTCTCGAGGTGGAGGCCGGGGAGTTCGTGTCGATCATGGGGCCCTCGGGCTCCGGGAAGTCGACGCTCCTGCACGTGATGGGGCTCCTCGACGCGCCGACGCGCGGCTCGGTGGAGCTGAACGGACGGAAGGTCGACTCCCTCTCGGACGGGGCGCTCGCGAAGGTGCGGAACGCCGAGCTCGGGTTCGTCTTCCAGACGTTCCACCTCGTGCCCGACCTCTCGGTCCTCGACAACGTCGAGGTGCCGCTCCTCTACCGCGGCGGCGGAGCGCGCGAACGGCGGCGGAAGGCCGAGGCCGCGCTCGGGCGGGTCGGCCTCTCGGCCCGGACGCGTCACTTCCCGGCGCAGCTCTCGGGCGGCCAGCAGCAGCGCGTCGCGATCGCGCGGGCCATCGTCGGCTCGCCCCGCGTCCTCCTCGCCGACGAGCCGACCGGGAACCTCGACAGCGCGATGGGCGACGAGGTCCTCGCGCTCCTCTCGGAGCTGAACCGCGAGGACGGGACGACCGTCGTCATGGTGACGCACGACGAGCGCCAGGCGGCGAAGACGCACCGCGTCGTCCGCCTCTTCGACGGGCGGCCGGTGAGCTGACGATGCTCGCGCACACGCTGAAGACCGCCGTCCGCGTCCTCCTCCGCCGGAAGTTCTTCACCGCGGTCAGCCTGTTCGGCGTCGCGCTGACGCTCGTCGTCCTCGTCGTCGCGGCGGCCCTTCTCGACCACACGATCGGCGCCTATCCGCCGGAGACCCGCTGGCCCCGCAGTCTCGGCGTCTTCCGCGTCTCGCTGAAGGGAGAGGGGTGGACCCGCTCCGGCGGCGCGGGCGGCCGGTTGCTCGAGACGTGCGTGAGGGACCTGCCGGGAGCGGAGGTGACGACGTTCTACTCGCAGGGGGACCGGGAGGTGACCTACCGGGGCGGCGAGCGCCTGCCGCTCTGGGTGAAACGGACCGACGGCGCGTTCTGGCGGGCGCTCGACTTCCGTTTCCTCGAGGGAGGGCCGTTCACCGAGGCCGACGACGCCGCCGCGAACGCCGTGGCCGTCGTCAACGACGCGACGCGGCGGAGGCTCTTCGGGAGCGGCCCGGCCGTCGGGAGGACGCTCGTCCTCGACGGGAGGACGTTCACGGTCGTCGGCGTCGTCGCGGACGTCCCCTTCCTCCGACCGGTCGCCTTCTCCGACGTCTGGCTCCCGGCCCGCACCGCGCGGAGCGACGACTGGCGGCGCGCGTGGGTCGACGACTGGAAGGCGTTCGTCGTCGCGAAGAGCGAGGCGGACCTCCCCGGCATCCGGGAGGAGCTGAAGCGCCGCGTCGCGGCCGTGGACCTCTCCGACGAGAAGCCGTTCGACAGGCTCGAGGCGGAGGCGGAGACGGTCTTCGAGGCGATCGCCCGCCTCCCCCTCGGGAACCGGCCAGACCGCGCGGCGCTCCTCGTCGCCCTTCTCGGCGGCCTCGCCCTCGCGTTCATGACGCTCCCCGCGCTGAACCTCGTGAACCTCGCGCTGAGCCGGATCCTCGAGCGGGCCCCGGAGGTCGGAGTGCGGCGGGCGTTCGGGGCGACGCGGACGCGCCTCGCCCTCCAGTTCGTCACCGAGAACCTGGTCCTCGCGCTCGCCGGCGGCGGAGTCGGGCTCGTCCTCTCCGTCGGCGTCCTCGCGGCGATCGACGCGAGCGGCCTCATCCCTTACTCCGACCTCTCCCTGAGCCCGAGCGTCTTCCTCCAGGGGCTCGCGGCTACCTGCGTCTTCGGGGTCCTCTCGGGCGCCCTCCCGGCGCTCCGGATGGCGCGCCTCCACCCGGTCGAAGCCCTCCGCGGAGGACCGCGATGACCCGGCACCTCCTGAAGCTCGTCTGGAACCGCCGGCGGCACCACCTCCTCGTCGGCCTGGAGGTCCTCGCCTCCTTCCTGATCGTCTTCGTCGTCGCCGTCCTCGCCGTGAAGACCGTCGGGAACGCCGCCCGGCCGGCCGGCTTCGTCTCCGACGACGTCACCGTCGTCGAGGTCGGTCTCCGGAAGCGGGGGGGCGGCCCGGTGGTCGACGACGGCGCGGACCGGGAGCGGATGCGCCGGGCCCTCGAAGCGCTCCGGCGCCTCGAGGCGGTCGAGGCGGCCGCCGCCGCGTTCCTCGTCCCGTACGGGACGGGACGCGCCGTGAACAGCCACACCGTGAACGGCCGGACGCTCGAGTACGACTACAGCGACGTCACGGACGACTACCTCGCGGTGGCGCGGCTGAAGCTGGCGGCGGGTCGGTGGTTCTCACGCGAGGACGACGGCCGCCCGTACCGCCCCGTCGTCGTTACGCGCGAGCTGGCGCGCGAGGCGTTCGGAGCGGAGGACCCGGTCGGGAGGGAGATTCCGGAGGGCGGGGTCGAGCCCGGGACGGCCCGCAGGCGGAGCCGCGTCGTCGGCGTCCTCGAGGCCTACCGGCCCGGGAGCGACTACGCCGCGCCCGCGCCGTTCGCCCTCTTCCGCGCGGACCTCGCGAACCCGGCGGACGACGTCCCGTCGCGGATCGTCGTCCGCCTCCGTCCCGGGACGCCGCGCGCCTTCGAGGAGACGCTCGTCCGGAGGCTCGGGGCGGCCGTCCCCGAGTGGAGCCTCACCGCCGAGCCGCTCGCCGTGGCGCGCGAGGCGGCGAACCGCCGCTGGACCGTCCCGATCCTCGCCGCCTCGCTCGTGGCGGGCTTCCTGATGCTCCTCGTCGCGCTCGGGCTGACGGGTGTGCTCTGGCAGAATGTCACGCGACGTACGCGGGAGATCGGCCTTCGGCGCGCGACCGGTGCGACGGCGCGCCAGGTGGCGGTGCAGGTGGTGATGGAGGTCTGGATCGTGACGGCGCTGGCGGTGCTCTCGGGTTGCGCGGTGGCGCTCCAGGCGCCGCTCCTCGTCCCGGGCGGCTTCGTCCGCGCGTCCGACGCCGCCGCGGGGGCGGCGGCCGCCGCCGTCCTCCTCTTCGCCCTGACCGGGCTCTGCGCGCTCTACCCGGCGTGGCTGGCCACGCGCGTCTTCCCGTCCGAGGCGCTCCGGTACGAGTGAGGACGTGAAGGACGACGCCGCCGTCCTCGTCGTCGACGACGACTCCGCCGTCGCGGCGTCGCTCGTCCTCCTTCTCCGGCAGGCGGGGTACCGCCCCGCCTCCGCGGCGACGCCGGAAGAGGCGCTCGCGCGGCTCGCCGCCGCGCCGGCGGACCTCGTCCTGTCCGACATGAACTTCGCCCGAGGGACGACGGGCGAGGAGGGGCTCGCCTTCCTCGCGGCGCTCCGCGAGAAGCACCCGGGGCTCCCCGTCGTCCTGATGACGGCCTGGGGCTCGATCGAGCTCGCCGTCCGCGGGATGCGCGGCGGCGCGGCCGACTTCGTGACGAAGCCGTGGAGCGCCGAGCGGCTCCTCTCGACCGTCGCGACGGCGCTCGCGCTCTCCGGAGTCGGGCCCGCCCGCGACTCCGACGTCCCGTCGCGCGAAGAGCTCGACGCCGCCGCTCCCGCCTTCGCGCCGCTCGCAGGGCGGGACCCGAAGCTCGTGCGGCTCCTCGCCCTCGCCGCGCGCGTCGCCCCGACGGACGCCTCGGTCCTCGTGACGGGCGAGAGCGGCACCGGCAAGGAGCTCCTCGCCGAGGCGATCCACCGGGCGAGCCCGCGGCGGGCGAAGCCGTTCGTGAAGGTGAACCTCGGCGGCGTCCCGACGACGCTCTTCGAGAGCGAGATGTTCGGCCACGTGAAGGGGGCCTTCACCGACGCCCGGCAGGACCGTGCCGGCCGCTTCGCCGCGGCGCACGGCGGGTCGATCTTCCTCGACGAGGTGGGCGAGCTCGAGCCGGCGGCGCAGGTGAAGCTCCTGCGCGTCCTCCAGGACCGAACGTTCGAGGTCCTCGGGACGAGCGCGACGCGGAGCGTCGACGTCCGCGTCGTCTCGGCCACGAACCGCGACCTCGGCGAGGCGGTCGCGCGCGGCGCCTTCCGCGAGGACCTCCTCTACCGGCTCAACCTCATCACGCTCCGCCTCCCGCCGCTCCGGGAGCGCCCCGACGACGTGCCGTTCCTCGCCGCGCGGTTCCTCGCGGAGCTCTCGCGGCGGCACGGCCGCCCGCTCGCGCTCGCGCCCGACGCCGGCGAGTGGCTCGCGGCGCGCCCCTGGCCGGGGAACGTGCGGCAGCTGAAGCACCTCGTCGAGCGGAGCGTCCTCCTGACCGGGAAGGAGACGCTCGGAGCCGCCGACTTCGCGTTCGTCGCCGGGATGGACGAGGGGGCGCGGCGGGAGGAGCCCGCGACGGCGCGGACGCTCGAGGCGCTCGAGCGGGAAGCGATCGCCCGGTGCCTCGCGCGGCACGGCGGCAACCTCTCCCGCGCGGCCGAGGAGCTGGGCCTCTCGCGCGGGGCGCTCTACCGGCGGCTCGAGAAGTACGGGATTGCCCCGTGAGCTGGTCGGCCCGCGCGCTCCTCTACCTCCTCGTCCTCCACGCCGCCCTCGCCCTCCTCGCCGTCCCGCTCCTGCGCGAGAGCCCCGGCTGGCTGCTCGCCGCCGAGGCCGCGTTCGTCCTCTCCGCGCTCGCCGGGGCGCTCCTCGTCCGCCGTCTGGCCGCGCCGATGGAGTCGCTCCGCGACGGCGCCGAGCTGCTTCGCGCCGGGGAGCTCGGGACGCGCCTGCGCCCGAGCGGGACGCCCGAGCTCGACTCCCTCGTCGCCCTCTTCAACGAGATGCTCGCGCGCCTCCAGTCCGAGCGGGTGCGCCAGGAGGAGCGGCAGGCGTTCCTCGAGAAGGTCCTCGAGGCCTCGCCCCTCGGCGTCGTCACGCTCGACCTCGACGGGAAGGTCGACGTCGTCAGCCGCGCGGCGACGGGGCTCCTCGGCGCCGACGCCGGAGCCCTCCACGGCCGGCGACTCGTCGAGGCGTCGGGCCCGCTCGCCGGGGCGCTCTCCGAGCTCCCTCCCGGCGGCTCCCGCGTCGTCCCTCTCGGGGGCGGCCGTCGCGTCCGCGCCCGTCGCTCGCACTTCCTCGACCGCGGCTTCCCGCGGACGTTCTTCCTCCTCGACGAGCTGACGGAGGAGCTGCGGCTCTCGGAGAAGGCGGCCTACGAGAAGCTGATCCGGATGACGTCGCACGAGGTGAACAACTCGGGGGCCGCCGTCGGGTCGCTCCTCGGCTCGCTCCTTTCGCTCGCGCCGCGCGTCCCGGAGGAGGACCGGACCGACTTCGTCGAGGCGCTCCGCGTCGCAAAGGAGAGGACCGAGCGGCTGAACTCCTTCATGCGGTCGCTCGCCGACGTCGTGCGGGTGCCGGCGCCGCGGCTGGCCCCGACCGACCCGAACGCTCTCGTCCGCTCCGTCCTCCTCCTTCTCGGACCGCTCTCCGAGCGGCACGGCGTCGCGCTCGCCCTCGAGGCCGACCCGGCGCTCCGCCCCGTCCCGCTCGACGCGGCCCTCTTCGAGCAGGCCCTCTTCAACGTCGTCAAGAACGGCATCGAGGCGGCCGGCCGCGGCGGGAGCGTGACGCTCCGGACCTCGGCGGAGGGACCGGGACGGATCGAGGTCGTCGACAGCGGACCCGGCATCCCCGCCGACGTCGAGGCGCAGCTCTTCACTCCGTTCTTCACGACGAAGCCGGAAGGGCAGGGCGTCGGGCTGACGTTCGTCCGCGAGGTCCTCGCCTCCCACGGCTTCGCGTACTCCCTCGCCGGCCCGCCCGGCGGCCCGACCCGCTTCGACGTCCGCTTCGGCGCCTGAAGCGCAGAGCCGACGAGCACGCCCCACGAAGGGCGGCGCGAAGCCCGCGCCGCCGAGGGCCGTCCGGCCGGCGTTTCACGTGCCTCGCGGAGAGGTCGTGGGGGCCTCGGCGCCCCCGCGACGCGCCTCACGACGCCGGTACGAGGCCCGGCCCCTCCGGCTCCCCGTCGACCTCGCTCTCGGTCTCCTCCGCCCGGCGCGTCCGGGCGACGAGGACGTAGATGGACGGAACGACGAGGAGGGTGAAGGCCGTGCCGATGAACATCCCGGTGACGAGGACGATGCCGATCGAGTTGCGGGCGCCCGCGCCCGGGCCGCTCGCGAAGACGAGGGGGAGGTGGCCCATGATCGTCGCCGCCGTCGTCATCAGGACCGGCCGGAGCCGTGTGCTCGCGGCCTCGACGACGGCCCTCACCTTGTCGATCCCCGTCTCCTGGAGCTTGTTCGCGAACTCCACGATCAGGATCCCGTTCTTCGCGACGAGGCCGACGAGGGTGATGAGCCCCACCTGGCTGTAGACGTTCAGCGAGGTGAAGGAGAGGAACGAGAAGAGGAGCGCCCCCGCGAGCGCGAGCGGGACCGAGCCCGCGAGGATGATGAACGGGTCCCGGAAGCTCTCGAACTGAGCCGCCAGGACGAGGTAGATGAGGATCGCCGACAGGAGGAGCGTCCCGAGGAACTTGCTCCCCTCGACGCGCAGCTGGCGCGACTCGCCCGCGTAGTCGAGCGTGAAGCCCTTCGGCAGGATCATCGCCGCCTCCGCTTCGAGGAACCCCAGGGCCTCGTCGAGAGAGACGCCCGGCGCGGTGACGCCCTGGATCCGGACCGCGTTCAGCTGCTGGAATCGCTTCAGCTCCCTCGGCTCGGTCGTCGTCTTCAGGGACGCGAACGTCGAGAGCGGCACGAGGCGCCCGTCGGCACCCGAGACGTGGATCTGCTCGAGCTGGTCCGGGGTGAGGCGCTCCGCGCGCTTGACCTGCGGGATGACCTTGTAGCTCCGTCCCTGGATCGAGAAGCGGTTGACGTAGTTCCCCCCGAGCATCGTCGAGAGGTCCCGGCCGGCGTCGGCGAGGTCGACACCCTGCGCCCGCACCTTGTCGCGGTCGAAGACGACCTCGGCCTGCGGCTGGTCGAACTTCAGGTCGGCGTCGGCGAACATGAAGAGTCCGCTCCCGAACGCCTTGCCGACGAGCTGGCCGGCGAACTCCGTCAGCCTCTCCGGCTCGGCGGTCGAGGCGATGACGAGGTCCACCGGGAAGTCGCCTCCTCCGGGAAGCGCCGGAGGCGTCAGCGAGATGACCCGCACCCCGGGGATCTTCGAGAGCTTCTGCGACGCCTCCACGTGGAGCTCGGCGGTCGAGCGCTCGCGCTCGCTCCAGGGCTTCGTGACCATCCCGCCGAAGCCGCCGCTCGGGGAGGTGATCTGGAAGATGCTGTCGCTCTCGGGGAACGAGCGATAGACGTCGTGGACCTGCGCGGCGAAGAGCTTCGTCTGGTCGAGCGTCGCGTTCGGCGCGGCCTGGATGATCCCGAAGACGACGCCCTGGTCCTCGTGGGGCGCGAGCTCCCGCTGCGAGAAGAGGTAGAAGGGGACGACGAGGAGCGAGACGAGGACCCAGAGCGTGAGGACGACGGGCCGGTAGCTCAGCGTGGCCCCGAGCTGGCGCTCGTAGGTCTTCCTCACGAACTCGAAGCGGCGGTTCACCCAGCCGGCGAAGCCGCGCTCGGAGTCGCCCGCGCGGAGGAGCTTGGCGCCCATCATCGGCGAGAGCGTGAGCGCGACGACGCCCGAGACGAGGACCGCGCCCGCGAGCGTGAACGCGAACTCGCGGAAGAGCGCCCCGGTGAGCCCCCCCTGGAGGCCGACGGGCGCGTAGACGGCCGCGAGCGTGATCGTCATCGCGACGATCGGGCCGACGAGCTCGCGGGCGGCCTTGACGGCCGCCTGGAAAGGCGTCTGCCCGAGCTGCAGGTGCCGCTCGACGTTCTCGACCATCACGATGGCGTCGTCCACGACGAGGCCCACGGAGAGGACGATCGCGAGGAGCGTCAGGAGGTTGATCGTGAAGCCAGCGATCGCCATGAGGAAGACGGCGCCGACGAGCGAGACGGGGATCGCGACGACGGGGATGAGGACGGACCGGAAGGACCCCAGGAAGAGGAAGATGACGAGGATGACGATGAGGAGCGTCTCGGTGAGGGTCTTCAGCACCTCGTCGATCGCGTCCTGGATGTAGGCCGTCGAGTCGTAGGGGACACCGACCTTCATCCCCGCCGGGAGCTGCGCCTGGATCTCGGGGATCGCCTCGCGCACCCCGGCGGTGACCTCGAGCGCGTTCGCCGTCGGGAGGACCCAGATGCCCATGAACGTGGCGTCCTGGCCGTTGAAGTGGACGTCCGACTCGTAGTCCTCGGCGCCGAGAGTGACGTCGGCGATCTCCCCGAGCCGCACGATGGAGCCCTTCTCCCTCTTCACGACGAGCTGGCGGAACTCCTCGGGGGTCTGGAGGTTCGTGTTCGCGACGAGGTTCACCGAGACCATCGAGCCCTTGGTCCGCCCGAGGGCCGAGAGGTAGTTGTTGTTCGCGAGGGCCTCGCGCACCTGGGAGGCCGAGAGGCCGAGCGCCGCCATCCGCTCGGGCTTCAGCCAGATGCGCATCGCGAAGTTGCGGCTCCCGAGGATGTCGGCCCGCTGGACTCCGGAGATCGCCGAGAGCTTCGGCTGGACGACGCGCGTCAGGTAGTCGGTGATCTGGTTCTGGTCGAGGTCCGCCGAGGAGAAGCCGATGTACATCGCCGCGAACTGCGAGTCGGCGGTCTCGAGCTCGATGACGGGCGCCTGCGCCTCGGGCGGGAGGTCGTTGCGCACCTGCGCGACCTTGGCCTGCACCTGGGTGAGGGCGGCGTTCGTGTCGTAGTTCAACCTCAGGTGGACGGTGATCGTGCTGACGCCCTGCGCGCTCGACGATTCGATGTAGTCGATGCCGTCGGCGCTGGCGATGACCCGCTCCAGGGGTGTCGTGATGAAGCCCCGGACGAGGTCGGCGTTCGCGCCGACGTAGGCCGTCGTCACCCTCACGACGGCGATGTCGCTCCGCGGGTACTGCCTCACGGAGAGCGACCGGATCGACTGAAGCCCCGCGATCGTGATGACGAGGCTGACGACGACCGCGAGGACGGGACGCTTGATGAAGAGGTCGGTCAGCTTCATCACGAGTCCTGCGGCATCGGGGCCGGGTCGTTCCCGGGCCGGATCCGGTTGTCGACCTCGACGGCCGCGCCCGGGCGAAGCTTGAAGACGCCCGAGGTGACGACCTCCTGGCCCGGCTCGAGCCCCGACAGGACGGCCACCTGGTCGCCGCGGGACGCTCCGAGCTTCACGAACTGCTGCTGCACGCCTCGGTACGGCGTGCCGTCCGGGCCCTTCAGCTGCGCCACGACGAAGACCGAGTCGCCGTAGGGCGCGAAGCTGATGGCCGAGCCCGGGAGGGCGATCACCGGCGTCGACGTGCCGAGGTCCGCCTCGACCTCCACGAACATCCCGGGACGGAGTCGGCCGTCCGGGTTCGGGAGGGTCGCCTGGATCTCCACGTTCCGCGTCGCCACGTCGACGACCGCGTCGATCGCCGAGATCCGGGCGACGGACCGCGTCTCCTGTCCCGACGCGTCCTGCGATCTCACCTCGACGGCGCCGCCCTTCCGAAGGCGATTGACCTCCTGCTGCGGGACCGAGAAATTCACGTGGATCGGATCGATCGACTCGAGCGAGACGATCTTCTCCCCGGCCGCGAGGTACTGCCCGAGGTTCGCCCGGCGGATGCCGAGGACCCCGGAGAAGGGCGCCCGGATCGTCTTCCGCGCAATCGTCGCCCGGATCTCTCCGACGCGAGCTGTTCCCTGCGTGTGCTCCGCGAGCGCGCGGTCGTAGTCCGCCTGCGACAGGACGCCACCATCGCGCAGACCGCGGGCTCTTTCGAGGTTCGCCCGGGCGAGCTCGAGCTGGGCCTCGGCGGCGGCGAGCTGCGCCCGTTCCTGCCGCGTATCGAGCTCCGCGAGGACCGCTCCCTGCGAAACGGGGCGCCCCGATTCGAAGGTAATCCTGTCGACGACGCCGGGGAGGTCCGCGCTCACGGAGACTCCGTGGACGGCGACGACGGTCCCGATGGCGGCCAGGCTGGAGGGCCAGCGGTCCTCCCTGGTGAGGGTCGTCGTGACCGCGTCCGGCGGGGGACGGAACGAGGCGCCCTGCGCGCCGGCGGCCCGCAGCTGGCCGTACTTCAGGGTCGCGACCGCAGCGACGAAGGCGGCCACGAGGGAGAGCATCAGCGACATCCTCTTCTTCATGGGAGAGTCCCTCCAGGCTCGCCGGTCGGGAGGCTGCGCCAAAGGCCGGAGCCGGGTCGGCAGAGCCGATCCCCGGCGCCTGCGCGCCTGATCCCGAACACGAGACGAAGGGATTACGCCAGAACCTGCGACTGGGTTTCAGGGAGCGGCGACGGGTCGTCGCGCCTTCTCGTCCCGTTCCCGAACCGCCATCGCCGGGCTCGGGCCGGACGGATCAGCAACTATTTCGCTCATCTCAAACGACTTACGTGACAGACGTCGCCCCTCCCCGGGGAAGAGAGATGCCGGGACGTCGTAGGTCAGGCCGAGCGACCGAGGAGCCCCGAGGCGAAGGAGCGGAAGAGCCTCGCCCCGTCGGCGTTGCCGAGGACCTCCTCGGAGGCGCGCTCGGGGTGCGGCATCAGGCCGACGACGTTCCGCGCCCGGTTGCAGACGCCGGCGACGTCGTCGTGCGAGCCATTGGGGTTCGCGGAGGGGACCCGCTCGCCGGTCGGATCGCAATAGCGGAAGGCGACCTGGTCGTGGGCGACGACGTCGTCCCACGTCGCCTCCTCGGCGCGCCAGTTCCCGTCGCCGTGCGCGATCGGAAGCCGGAGGACGTCTCCCTTCGTCAGGTCGGCGGTGAAGGGAGTCCGGATCGTCTCGACGCGGACGAAGACGTCCTGGCAGAGGAAGCGCTGACCGGAGTTCGCGAGGAGCGCGCCCGGCAGGAGGCCCGCCTCGCAGAGGACCTGGAAGCCGTTGCAGATGCCGAGGACCGGCCCGCCGTTCGCCGCGAAGTCCCGGACCGAGTCCATCACGGGGGAGAAGCGGGCGAGGGCGCCGCAGCGGAGGTAGTCGCCGTAGGAGAAGCCGCCCGGGAGGACGACGAGGTCGGGGCGGCCGAGGTCGGTGTCGTCGTGCCAGACGAGGCGCGCGTCAGCGCCGATCGCCGTCTCGACGGCGTGGACGGCGTCGTGGTCGCAGTTCGAGCCGGGGAAGAGGACGACCGAGACGCGCGGTCGTACGCCGGTGCTCAACCGAGCACCTCGGCCTCGAACTCCTCGATGACCGGGTTGCAGAGGAGCTTGACGGCCATCTGCTCCGCGAGCGCCTTCGCCTCGGCGGCGTCGTTCGCCTCGACCTCGACCCGGAAGACCTTTCCCGCCCGCACGTCGCCGACGCCCGGGAAGCCGAGGCGCGCGAGCGCGCCGGCGATCGCCTTCCCCTGCGGGTCGAGGACGCCGGACTTCGGGACGACCGTGACCTGGACCTTCATGCGTTCCTCCTGGGGCGGTCGGCCGATCTCGGCCCCCCCCGATCGTCGTGCGCGCCGCGCGCGGCCGGGCCGCGCCTCACGCCCGGAACCACCCGCTCGGGGCGGACGGCCCCGCGAGCTCGAGGGCGACCTCCGCCCGGAGCCGGTCGAGACCCCGGCGGAGCGCGCGCTCCGCGAGGGTCGGCGTGTTGTTGTTCTGGGAGAGGTGGAGGCCGACGAGCGTCCGCGTCCGCTCGCCGACGAGGCGCTCGAGCCCGTCGGCCGCCGCGTCGTTCGAGAGGTGCCCCACGTCGGAGAGGATCCGCTTCTTCAGGAAGGCCGGATAGGCCCCTTCCCGGAGGACGTCGACGTCGTGGTTCGCCTCGAGACCGAGCACCTCGCACCCGGCGAGGGCCGCGAGGACCTTCTTCGAGAGGTGGCCGAGGTCGGTCGCGACGCCGGCGCGGTGCCCGGAGCCGCTGGCGAAGACGTAGCAGCACGGCTCGACGCCGTCGTGCGGCGTCGCCGTGACGCGAACGGTGAGGTCTCCGTTTCCGAACACGAGCTCGTCGCCGTCGCGGACGACGCGTAGGTCGGCGAAGAGGGGGCCCGGGAGGCCCGCCTTCGCGAGGGTGCCGGCGGTGCCGCAGACCGGGAGGCCCCGCTTCGTCGCGAGGGCCGCTGCCGCGGAGACGTGGTCGGAGTGTTCGTGCGTCAGGAGGAGGGCCGAGACGTCGTCGAGCGAGGCGCCGAGCTTCCCGAGCCGAACCGAGATCTGCCGCGGCGAGAGGCCGGCGTCGAGGAGGAGCGTCGTCCTCCCGGAACGGACGACGGCGCAGTTGCCCGTCGAGCCCGATCCGAGGAAGGCGATCTCGATCACGCCGTCCCCGTCGAGCCGAAGCCCCCCGCGCCGCGGGCGGTTCCGTTCAGGTCGGGTGCGATCTCGAAGACGGCGCGGACGACCGGCGCGACGACGAGCTGGGCGATCCGCTCGCCGCGCTCGATCGTGACCGGCTCGGCGCCGAGGTTCACGACGATCACGCCGACCTCGCCGCGGTAGTCGGCGTCGATCGTCCCGACGCCGTTCGCGAGCGCGAGCCCCTTCTTCAGCGCGAGGCCGGAACGGGCTCGCACCTGCGCCTCGAAGCCGGGCGGGATCTCGAGCGTCAGACCGGTCGGGACGACGGAGCGCGCGCCGGGAGCGAGCGTCAGCGGCACCTCGAGCGCCGCGCGCAGGTCGGCCCCGGCGGCGAGGTCGCTCGCGTAGAGCGGGGGACCGAGGTCCGCGCATTCCGGACGTAGCCGGAAGCGGACGGCGATTCCGGCGCTCACGCCGCGAGCTCGCCGGCGAGGTCGTCGACGGTGGCGCCGACGAGCGTTGGGCCGGTGACGCCGAAGCCGGAGGCGTCGGGCTCGCCGAAGAGGGCGGCGATCGCGTCGTCGACGTCGGCGGCGGTGACGGCCTCCATCGTGGCGATCGACTCGTCGGCCTCCCAGGGCCGCCCGCGGTAGAACCAGCCGCGGACGGCCGACTCGCGCCGAGAGGAGGTCGACTCGAGCGACATCGCCACCTCGGCGCGGACCTGGTCCTTCGCGCGGCGGAGCTCGGCGCGCGTGACGCCGGTCTGCCGGAGCTCGCGGAGGACCGCGCCCGTCGCCTTCACGAGCTTCGGGAGCTTCTTCGGCGCCGTGGCGGCCTCGATGAGCGCCATCCCGCCGTCCCGGTGGAGCGAGAGGCCCGCCCCCACCTGGTAGGCGAGGCCGTGCCTCTCTCGGACGCGCCGCCAGAGACGCGAGGAGACGCCGCCGCCGAGGACGACGGAGAGGAGCCACGCCGCCGGGACGAGCCGGTCCACGTAGGCCGGTGCGGGCGTGCCGACGAGGAGGTGCGTCTGGTTCAGGTCGGGCCTCGGGATGTGGAAGGCGCAGCGCTTCCCGCGCGGAGAGGGCCCGGCCGGGCGGGCCGGGCCGAGCGGGACCGTCGCGTGCCGCCTCTTCCTCCGCTCCGCCGAGACGAGCTTCAGGAACGCCTCCGGCTCGAACGCGCCGACGGCGACGAGGAGCGTCCGCTCCGGGCGGAAGACCTCGCGGAAGCGGCGGACGAGCCGGGCGCGGGTGAGGGCGCCGACCGTCTCCTCGGTCCCGAGGATCGGGGCGCCGAGCGGGTGGTCGGGCCAGTAGGAGCGGACGAACGTCTCGTGGAGGCGGTCCTCCGGGACGTCGCTCGCCTCGGCCATCTCCTCGAGGATCACCTTCCGTTCCGTCTCGACGTCGTCGGCGGTGAAGGCGGGAGCCTCGGTCAGGTCGAGGAGGAGCGAGAGCGCGTCGGGGAGCCGCTCGGACGGGGTCCGGGCGTGGACGGCCATCCACTCCTTCGTCGTGTAGGCGTCGCAGTCGCCGCCGAGGCGGTCGGTCGTCCGGGCGATGTCGGCGCCCGTGCGGCGCCGGGCACGCCGGAAGAGGAGGTGCTCCAGGAAGTGGGTCGAGCCGAGGTCGGAGGGCTCCTCGTCGGCCGAGCCTCCCGCCACGTAGACGCCGAGCGCGACGCTTCGCACGTCGCGCATCGGGTCGAGCCAGACGGTCAGGCCGTCGCCGAGGGTCCGCGTTTCCACGGCGCGGATCTTACCCGCGCGCCCCGGAGGTCATGGCGTACCGCGGCCCTGGGGGGCCTGGCCGCCCTAGAAGACCCCAGGCCCCGGCGTGCCGGTCGTCCTACCGGACGAGGTCAGGCTCGCCTCCGTGAACTTCCACTCGTTGTAGGCCTCGCGCCCCTCCCAGAGCCGATAGCCGCGCTCCGTCGACTTCGAGTAGACGCCCAGCACCGGTCCCGTTCGATCCCCGCCACCGGCGCCCGGCGGCGGCTTGAACGGGCTCGGAGTCGGCGTCGGAGTGGGCGTCGGCGTCGGCCGTCCCTTCAGCCCCGTTTGGGTAGTAACGACCGGGACCCCCTCCTGCGAGACGATTCCCCACTCGCCGTCCTTCGTCATCGGGTCCTTCCAGAGCTTCCGGACGCTCCGCGGCTTCACCTCGAGGAGCTCGCCCAGTGAGTTCGGATACCGTCCGAAGCGGCGGCGGAAGATCCGGATCCCTTCCGCGTACTGAAGGCCCCGGAAGATGAGCTCGGCCTCCTTCTCGCGCTGGGCCTGGGCGGAGGCGAGCGGGAGGACGGCCGCGATGAGGATCGAGGCGACCGTCATCCCGACGAGGAGCGCCACGAGCGTGTAGCCCCCGCCGCGCCCCCGGCGCCCCGCCGCCCGGCCGGCCTTCACCACGTGTTGTACGGCGTCCCGTCGATCGCGGTCCCGTCGGAGCCCGACTTCACGTCGATGATCCCCAGCGGCTCCTCGGAGGCGGCCTCGGCCGAGTCGGGCTCTTCGTAGACGAGCTCCCACGTGCTGGCCGACTTCGTGAACGGGTCGACGGGGACCTTCCGGATGTACTTCTCCTGGACCAGGACCTCGAGCGACTCGGGATAGTGCCCCTTGTCGGCCTTGTACTGGTCGAGACAGGAGCGGAACGTGAAGAGGTTCTCCTTCAGCGCCGCTTCCTTCGCCTTGATCGGCGTGTTCATCAGCATCGGGATTCCGATCGCCGCGAGCGTCCCGATGATCGCCATGACGACGAGCAACTCTATGAGCGTGAATCCACGGCCCCTGGAGGGCTGGAGGGGAGGCTGAGGGGCGAGAGTCTCTTCAGGGGGCATCGTCGTCACCAGTCCTTGTACTTCGTCCCGTCGAGCGCCGTACTCTCCGAGAGAGAGTAGACGTCGTAGACGTTCTGTCGACCCCAGCTCGTCGAGTCGGGGTCGTCCTGGAGGCTCCGGAGGCCCCATTCCGCCTCCCCGGTCATCGGGTCGATCGGGATCTTCCGAAGGAACCGCTGTGTCTTCTTGACCTGCCCGACGAGCTCGATCCCCTTCACGAGGTCCTCCAGCTCCTTCGGGTAGCCTTCGGTCTCGAGCTCGACCGGGATGAGCCCCTGGTCCGAGAGGCGCTTGTGCTCGTCGATCGCCGTGCGCATCGTCCGAAGCGCCTCCTTCAGCTCCATCTCCTTCATCCGCGTCCAGTTGAATCGCGCCACCGGCACGATCATCGCCGTCAGCGTCAGGATGATCGTGACGACGACGACGAGCTCGACGAGCGAGTATCCGCGGACTCGGGACGGGGCCTTCACGGCGTCCTCAGTCCCTCACGACGAGGGGCACCGCGTTCGCCTCGGGGCGAAGCGGACCGCTCTTGCCGAGCCCCGCGCCGGCGGAGACCCTCACGAGGGCGTCGCCCGGGGCGAGCGCGCGGAGCGTGAAGCGGGCGAGCGCGCCGCTCGGGAGGCCGACGACGCCGGTCGGCGTGCCGAGGCCGATCCGCACGCGCCCCGGGCCCCGGTCGGAGTCGAGGCGCGTGTTCAGCGCCGCCGAACCGGTGCGCCACGGTCCGGGCGTCACCGCGACGAGCTCGGCCACGGCCGGGTCCCACTCGATCGTCACCTCGAGCGCGCCGGCGTCGGCGAGCTCCGCGGGGCCGTTGAGCGTCAGGAGGGCGGTCTCACCGACCGCCAGCTCGCCGTTCTCGAGCTCGAGGCCGAGGGCGAGGGACCGCGGCCCGCCGCTCTCGACGAAGCCCGACGAACGCTGCGCCGCGTCACCGGAGAGGATGTTGGAGCCTCCCTGAGGCGCCGGAGTCGGCGTCGCGGGTCGGCGGAACGGGTCGTTCGGGCCGCTCCCCTGGACGGGGAGGATCGCCCGGCCCGGCATCGTCCCCGGGACCGGACCCGTCGGCGCGGCGGGACGGGAGGCGGGAGCCTCCGCGGGCGGGTCGAACGGCGTGTCGGACGCTTGCGGCGACTCGAGCCTCACGTTGAGGCCGGAGAAGGAGACATTGTTCTCCGTCCCGACCCAGACGGGGACCAGGTCCTCCACGTCGATCTGCGGTGCGCGGGTGATGTGGGGCGTGAGGCTCAGGAAGATGTCGTCCCGGGCCGTCTCCTGCCTCTTGCCGCTGAAGAGGCTCCCGATGAGGGGGATGTCCGAGAGGAACGGGAGCCCGGACCGGGAGTTCGCCGACTTCGTCCGGATCAGGCCGGCGAGGAAGCTCGTCTCGCCGTCCTTCAGCCGGATGTTCGACGTGATCGTCCGCGTGCTGATCGTCGGCTGCTCCGCGGCCTCTCCCGAGGCGGTCGGCTTGACCTCGGAGATCTCGACCGTCAGCTTGAGCGAGACCTCGCGGTTGTGGTGGACCCGCGCCTCGACGTCGACCTTGATGCCGACGTCCTGGTACTGGTACGAGGTGACCGGGATGACGCCGGACTGGCCGATCGCCTGCTGCGTGTTGATCGTCGTGACCGGGATCGGGACCCGGTCGCCGATGACGAGCTGCGCCTTCTCCCCCTCGGCGATCCGGAGCTGCGGCCGGGCGAGGAGCTCGGTGTCGGTGTTCGACTTGATGAAGTTGACGAGGATCGACGGGACGGTGAAGTTGAAGTCGGAGAGGGAGAGCTTGAGGAGGTCCTTCCACGGGAGGGCCGACGAGGTCGACCCGCCGGAGCCCCCGGTCGCCGTCCCGGCCAACGACCCGCTCGTCTCGTACTTCGAGAGCTTCGCGCCGAGCTCGAGGAGCTTCGACGTGCTCAGCTGGAGGAGCTCGACGTCGAGGACGACCTCCGCCTTCGCCTTGTCGTTCACCTCGATGAGCCGCTCGGCGACGGCGACCTTGTCGGCCGTGTCTCGGATGACGATCGCGTTCAGCTGCGGGATCGTCCCCATCCGGCGCAGGTCGAGGAGCCCCCGGACCATCTGGGAGACGTCCTTCACGTCGCCGTTCGAGAGGAAGAAGGTCCGGACGACCTGGTCCTCGTACTCCTTCCGGTTCTGCTGGGTGTCCTGCGCGATGAGGATCGTCCTTTCGTCGATCACCTTGTAGAAGTGCCCCGCCTGGCGCATGGCCGTCTCGAGCGCCTTCTGGAACGTCAGGTTCCGGAGGTCGATCGTGAACTTGTCGTCCTTCAGCTGCGGGTCGAAGATGACGTTGATCCCGGAGGCGGCGCAGAGCGCCTGGTAGATCTTCTTGATCGGCGAGTCGGGAGGGAACGACACGCTGATCGGCTCGTCGGAGGCGGGGTGGAGCATCGGCGGGGCGGCCGACCGCCCCCGCGCCCGCGCCTTCGCCTTCTCCGTCGGCGTCCCCCCGGCCGCCTCGGCCCGGCGCTCCTCGATCTCCTGCTCGACCCGCTTCAGCTCCTGGAGAGCGACGTCGTTCGTCGGGTCGAGCGCGACGCTCTGCTCGAGCTCCACCTTCGCGAGGTCGAGCTGCCCGGCCGAGCGGTGGAGGCGCCCGCGCGAGAGGTGCGTCTGGGCCGCCTGCATCTTCGAGCGGAAGAGCGCCGTCTGGTACTTCATGTTGACGGGGTCGAGCTCGTTCGCCTTCTCGTACGCCATGACGGCGAGGTCCCAGTGCCGGCGCTGCTCGTGGTCCTGCGCCTGGCGGAAGGCGCGCTCGGCGGCGCATCCCGACGTGACGAAGGCCGTGACGAGGACGGCGGCGAGGAGGAAGGCGCGGGGCGGTCGCGTGCTCTGAACGGTCATGGGCTTCTCTTCAGCGGGAGGCGTCGGGCGGAAGGACGGGGATCCGCCGGGTGATCTCGGGCGGCAGCCCGACGAAGGCGAAGTCGACCGACTCGCGGCCGACGCGCCGGAGGATGAAGCGGCCGTCGAGGATGTCTCCCTCGCGGGCGTTGATGAGGCGGGGGCCGTCCTCGAACGTGACGATCGGCCTGTCGTTCGGTCCGAAGATCCCGAGCGCGCGGAACGGGATTGCGGGAGGGACGATCGGCGTCGCCGTCGGCGTCGGCGTCGGGAGGCGCGGCCCGATGAATTCGACCGAGCCGGGCCTCGGGAACGGCGTCGGGGTCGGCGGGAGCGGTTTCGGAGTCGGCGTGGGCGGGACGTGGAACGCGAAGACGTTCCGGACGACCGCGCCTCCGACCTCGCCGCGCCCCGTCCCGAGAGCGAGGGGCGGGATCTCACCCGGGAGGAGAGTCTCCTCCCCGGCCCGAGCGGCAGCGCCGGGGCGGGCGCCTCTCGCCGAGGGACCGGCGCCGACCGTCCCGCCACCCGGCCAGTAGCGGTAGACGAGCGCGACGAGGAGGACACCCAGGAGCGCGAGGAGCGCCTTACGGGAGGAGAGGGCGCTCATCGGGTCGCCCCCTCTCCACGGGTCGCAGCGGCCGGCCGCCGCCCCGCCGTTCCGGCGCGGGCGTCCCGGGCGGTCCGGATGGGTCGCAGCGAGCCGGGCCGGAAGTAGTTCGTCACGGTGAGTCGTACGCGGACCGAGTCCGGATCGTCCGACGAGCCGCCGGAGAGGCCGACCCGTTCGACGACGAGGAAACGCTTCGAGCTCTCCAGCTCGGCGAGGAGCCTCTTCACGTCGCGGTACGGCCCCTCGACGCCGAACGACATCGTGAGGGAGTCGGTGCCCGGCTCGTCGACCGACTGGTACCCGATCGTGTCCGGGCGCAGGCCGACCGCGCGGGTCGTCGCGTAGAGCTCCTCGATCAGGGAGGCGATCTTCGCCTCGCGCTCGCCGAGCGTTTCCGAGAAGAACGACGTGAGAGCGGCCTGCGTCTCGAACAGCTTCCGCTCGGCGGCCGCGGCTCTCTCCGCCTGGCTGCGGGCCTCGTCGCGGCGGCGCTCGAGGCCGGCCTGCTCTCCTTCGAGGGCGCGAAGGCGATCGTCGTAGAACGTCCGGTACGAGAGGAGGACCGCGGCATTCGCCGCGAGGACGACGAGGAGGAGAGCGAAGAGGAGTCGCCGGTCCCGGAAGGCGGTCAGCGAGCTCGTCACGGCTTCACCTCACGGTCGCGGTAGAAGACGTTGATCGCGAGCGTCCGCCCCTCGACGCTCCCCTGCTCGCCGCCCGCCTCGCTGACCGGTGTCGGCGCGTCGAACCAGGGCGAGGCGTAGAAGGTCCGGATCAGCTTCGGCATTCCGTCGGGGTCGCGAGAGACGAGGCGGAGGGAGAGCGAGAAGGACCCGCTCTCCGCCTCCGCTCTCGCCTCGCCGGAGCGCTTCTTCTCCGCCTCGCGGGAGAGCCCCATGGAGACGACGCGCACGTCGTTCGGGAGAGTCTTCTCGAGGCGCGTCAGGAACCGGGTCCAGGAGAACGTCCGGAGGCGCGCCAGGGCGTTCGCCTCCTCCGATCCGGCCTTCATTCCGGCGAGATCGAACCGGGCGAGCTTCGTCTCGGCCGACCGGCGGGCCTCCTCGTGACGGGTGATCTCGGAGCGCAGCCCCGCGATCGCCTCGCGCGACGTCCGGGAACCTTCGACGTAGGCGCGGACCGTCCGGACGCTCACGAAGGTCAGGCCGATCGCCGCGGCGAGAAGGAGGACGGCCACGAGGTTCGCGGGCCGGGTGTCGACGAAGGGACGGCGGGCGAGGTTCGGTCTCGGGGCGGCCATGGTCACTCCGCTCCTTCGAGGAGCCCGAGCCCGACGAGAGGCGCCGTGTCTCCGGGGCGGACCGGAAGCCCCCGGCCGGCGAGGGACGCGAGGAGGGAGACGGGCTCCTTCCCTCCGTTCTCGCGCCGGAAGTCCCGGAGCCGGCCGGCGAGCTCCGACGCCTCGGGGACGACGATCACGTCGGCCGCCAGGTCGGGACCGGGGCCCTCGCCGTCGGCCCCGACGACGAACGTCGCCGCGAGCCGGAACTCCTGGAGCGCCTCGTCGGGGTCCGACGAGGCGGCGCGGGTCCGGAGGAACCGGGGCGCCCCGCCCTCCAGCCAGACGGTCGAGACGGTCGTGCCGTCGGCGAAGACGAGGAAGCCGGAGGCCGGGAGCGCCTTCGCCGCGAGGGCCGAGAGGGCGAGCGAGGCGGGCTCGAGGGCGCCGATCCGGATTCCGTGCGCCCCGAAGGCCGCCTCACACGAGGCGACGGCCTCCTCCGCCGCGGAGACGACGAGGTAGCGGGGCGCGCCTCCGGCCCCCTGTCCGGCCCGGCACCAGCCGATCCGGAGCGCGGGCGCCGGCTCGCCCCAGAGCCGCCCCACCTTCCAGCGAAGGACCTCGGCCAGCTCCTTCGAGTTCTTCTCGACGCCGGGCTCGACGTCGACGGGGGCCGCCTTCACGAAGGCGTCCGGGACGGCGAGGGACGCGGCCGCGAGGCGCTCGTTCGGCGGGAGGAGCGCGGCGACGGCCTGCGCGAGGCCGGGCCCCGCGACGCGGGCGCCGCCGGGGGCGGCCAGGAACGTGCCCGGCGGGAGATCGCGGGAGCGGACGGCGAGGCCGCCCCCCGCTCGCGCCTCGCGGGGAGAGGCGACGTGGACGAGCCGCTCCTCCGTCAGGACGAAGGCGTGCGGCGGCCGCCGGTAGCGCCAGCTCCCGACGAGGGCGCTCCCGAGGCGGGCGAGGAGTCCGTCAGTCGACAAAGGTCACCTTGTTGATCTCTTTCAGCGTCGTCTCCCCGAGGAAGACCTTGCGGAGCGCCGACTCGCGGAGGAAGGCCATCCCCTCCTCCTTCGCCGCCTTCTTGATCTCCGCGGCGGGCCGCCGGTCGAGGATGAGGCCGCGGATCCGGTCGGAGAGGTCGAGGAGCTCGGTGATCGCCATCCGACCGTAGAAGCCGGTCCCGTTGCACTCGATGCAGCCGCGCCCCTCGTAGAAGACGGTGTCCGCGACCTGCGCGGGGGTGAGGGCCGACTCGTCGAGGAGCTGCTTCGTCGGCTCCATCGGCGTCTTGCAGCGCGGGCAGATCTTCCGGACGAGCCGCTGGGCGAGGATGCAGTTGAGGGCCGAGACGAAGTTGTAGAGCTCGACCTTCATGTTGAGGAACCGGCCCAGGACGTCGACGACGTTGTTCGCGTGGACCGTCGTGAAGACGAGGTGCCCCGTGAGCGCCGCCTGGACGGCGATCTGGGCCGTCTCCTCGTCGCGGATCTCGCCGACCATGACCTTGTCGGGGTCGTGCCGGAGGATGGAGCGCAGGCCCCTCGCGAACGTCAGCCCCTTCTTCTCGTTGACCGGGATCTGCGTGATGCCGCGGAGCTGGTACTCGACCGGGTCCTCGATCGTGACGATCTTGTCCTCGACGGACTGGATCTCCGAGAGGCAGGCGTAGAGCGTCGTCGTCTTCCCGGAGCCGGTCGGCCCGGTGACGAGGACCATCCCGTAGGGCTCGCGGATGAACTTGCGGAGCCGCCTCATCGTCTCGACGTCCATCCCGAGGACGTCCAGCCTGAGGTTCTTGAACTCGGCGTTCGCCGACTCCTTGTCGAGGATCCGGATGACGACGTCCTCGCCGTGGACGGTCGGCATGATCGAGACGCGGAAGTCGATCGTCCGCCCGCGGACCCGGACCTTGAAGCGCCCGTCCTGCGGGATCCGCTTCTCGGCGATGTCGAGCTCCGACATGACCTTGATGCGGCTGACGATCGTCTGGTGGTGCTTCTTGTCGATCGGCTCCATCGCCGGGTAGAGGACGCCGTCGATCCGGTACTTGATGACGACGACGTTCTCCTGGGTCTCGATGTGGATGTCGGAGGCGCGGCGCTGGATCGCGTTGAAGAGGACGGAGTCGACGAGCTTGATGATCGGGCTGGCGTCGGCCGCGATCCGGTCGATCGTCAGGACCTCCTGCCCCTCCTCGTCCTCCCGCACGACCTGCATCCGGAACTCTTCCGTCGCCTCCTCGAGGACCCGCTGCGTCGACTCGGACTTCTGGAGGATCTCGTGCATCGCGGCCCGCGAGCCGACCTTCACGCGGACCCGGCGCTTCAGGAGCGCCTCGAGCTCGTCGCGCCGGACGACGTCCGTCGGGTCCGTCAGGACGACGGAGAGGACGCCGTCCTCCTCGCTTTCCGGGACGAACTCGTGGCGGAGCATCCACTCGAGAGGGACGCTCTTGAAGAGAGCGGGGTCGACCCGGAAGGTCCAGAGGTCGACGTAGGGAATGCCGAGCCTCCGCCCGACCTCCCGGGCGCGGCTCTCCTCGGAGGCCGCGTCCAGGACGCGCGGGAAGGCGGGGACGGCGGGGGCGTCGTTCGTCGTCATGCGTCAGCCCCGGATGCTGGAGAGGATCGTGAACATCGGTAGGTATACGGACAGGAGGATCGTCGCGATGACGCCGCCCATCACGATCAGGATGACCGGCTCGATCAGGTTGATGATCGTCTGGAGGCGCGCCTCGATCGCCTCGTCGTAGAAGTCCGAGACGTTCGTCAGCATCTCCTCGAGGGCGCCCGTCGCCTCGCCCACCTTGATCATCTCGACGGCGAGGGAGGTGAACTGCCCCGTCTGCTCGAGGCTCCGCCAGAGCTCGGCCCCCTCCCGCACCTTCGGCACGACGGAGGCGACCGCGTCCGAAACGCGTCGGTTGCCGATGGAGCCGGTCGAGATCTCGAGCGAGGTGACGAGCGGCGTGCCGGCCCCGACGAGCGTCGCGAGGGCCCGGGCGAACTGCGAGAGGGAGAACTCGTGGATGACGACGCCGACCGCCGGGAGCTTCAGGAGGAACCCGTCGATCGACCGTCGTCCGGAGTCGGTCCGACGCCAGCGGTCGAACGCGAAGACCGCCGCCCCGATGCCGAGGAGGATCTCGAGGAGGTGCGCGCGCATGAAGGTCGCCGTGCCGACGACGGCCACGGTCAGCGCCGGCATGTCCGCGCCGAAGCCCGCGTAGAACTCCGTGAACTTCGGGATGACGTACGTCATCAGGATGAAGATCAGCCCGACGGCGAGGCTCACGAGGACGATGGGGTAGGCCATCGCCCCGGTCACCTTCCGCTTCACACGGCCGAGGATCTTCTGGTAGTCGAGGAAACGCCGGAGGACCTTCTCGACCTCGCCGGAGCGCTCCCCCGCCTTGAGCGAGGTGGCGTAGAGGCGCGGGAACGTGTCGCCGTGCGAGAGGAACGCGTCCGAGAGCGCCACCCCCGAGACGAGCTGCTCCCTCACGTCGATCAGGATCCGCTTGAAGTGCGCGTTCTCCTGCCGCTCCAGGAGGATCTCGAAGCCGGAGACGACCGGGAGGCCGGCCTTCAGGAGCGCGACGAGCTCCTGGTTGAAGACGAGGAACTCGTGGACACCGACGTGCCCCCGGCCCCGCAGCGAGCCGAGGCGGGCCCCGAGGCTCGCGACCGGGGCGCTCCGGCCGCTCCCCGCCTTCGCGGAGAAGAGCCGCGAGCCCTGGCGGGCGAGCTCGGCCCGGAGGGCCGCCTCGTCGGGGGCCTCCACGGTCCGGGTGACGACGCTCCCGTCGGGCGTCCCGATGCGGCAGACGAACTCGGGCATCAGCGCCGCCCCGCGATCCCGGGACCGGACTCCACCGGATCGGCCGTCAGGACGAGGAAGAGCGCCGCGCTGCCCCCCTCCTCGCGACCGATGCCGAGGACGAACGGCTCGCGCATCCGGAGGTTCAGGGAGGTCCGGGCGATGTCCCGGGCCGTTTCGATTCCGGCCTCGTCGCGCCGGAGACGGGCGAGGACGAGGTTCCGCAGGCGAACGCTCTCCTGCCCTCCTCCCGCCTCGAGGAGGAAGTCGATCCGGAAGCTCCCTCCCAGGGTCCAGGAGACCGGGTCGCCCTCGAGCCCCTGCAGGACGACCTCGTCGAGCGAGGCGTACTCGGTGAAGCTGAAGAGGCTCCGGAGCCGGTCGGCGACGCCGCGGAAGCGCTCGTCCACCGGCACCGCCGGGCCTCCCGGGCCGGGCGCGTGCGTCGCACGGATGAGCGAGACGGAGACGGCGATCGCCCGCGGCGGGAGGTCGAACGCCGAGACCGCCCGAGCGACCCTCTCGACGGTGCGAACGGTGTCCCTCACCGTCAGGGCGTTCGTCGCGGTCTGAAGGACGATCGTCCCGCGCGCGCCGAGGAGCGGCCGAACGAGAAGGAACGCGTCCTCCGCCTTCCGGTGCTTCAGGACGAAGACCCGGACGACGTCCGGTCCCGCCGTCGGCTTCGGCGCGGGGGTCCTGGCGACGGCCGGAGCGGCGAGGAAGAGCGCGGCCGCGAGGAGGCCCGGCAGGGACGACGACCTCATCAGATGTCCGCGTTCCGGTCGACGACGAAGACGACCGTCGGCTCGCCCGGCCGGGTCGACGGGAACTGGTAGACGACGGCCGTGTCGCCGCCGAGGTCCTCGACCGCGGGGACGACGTCGGGCGGGGTGCGGATCCCCTCGTCCGCGGCGGCGACGAGCTCGGGACGAGGCACCTCGCCGGCGCCGTCCCCGCCGTCCCGCGCGAGCCAGACGCCCGCGACGGAGGCGGCGAGCAGGAGCGATGCGGCGAGCCGGAGGACGGGACGGGCATGCGCTCTCTGGAGGCGCCGGCCGGCCTTCGCGGTCGCGGTGGCCGCGAGGACGCCGCTGACGAACCGCCCCCGCGCCTCGGCGGAGAGCGGCTCCGGCGCGGCCGCCCGGGCGAAGAGGAGGACCGGGTCGCGGCGCAACGCCTCGGCGGCGCACGCCTCGCAGGTGGCGAGGTGCCCCCGGAGGAAGCCCTCCTCGGCCGCGGTGAGGCGATCCTCCTCCCGCCGCGCCAGGAGGTCGTCGAGGCGGTCGCAGGCGAGCTCTCTCACGCTCCGGCTCCCTCGGCGCTCCGGTGCGACTCGGGGACGTATTCCGGGAAGCGCCGCTTCAGCTCCTCACGCAGGAGGCGCCGGGCCTGGAAGAGGTGGTTCCTCACGGTCGACTCCCGGCAGCCGACGATCTCGGCCACCTCGCGGCTCTCCTTCTCCTCCATCTCGCGCAGGACGAAGACGAGCCGCTGCTTTTCCGACAGGACCGACGAGCACGCCTCGAAGACGCGGCGGACCTCTTCCTGGGAGAGGCGCAGAGGCGCCTCCGGGCTCGCGGCGAGGAGCCCCCCCTGCACGACGCGGAAGCTCTCGGCGAGCGTCCGGGCCCGCGTCCCCCTCGAGCGGAGGGCGTCGATCGCGAGGTTCCCGGCGATCCGGAAGAGCCAGGTCGAGAAGGCGTACGACGGGTCGTAGCGCGGGAGGTTCTCCCACACGCGGAGGAACGTCAGCTGGGCGACGTCGCGCGCGTCTTCCGTGTCGCCGAGCATCCGGCGGAGGAACGCGACGACGGAATCGGTTCGCCCGCGGACGAGCTCGGCGAAGGCGTCCTCGTCGCCCGCCTTCGCGAGCGCCGCGAGGTGCCGTTCGTCCCTCGGCTCGATCGTCGTCCCCTCCTGCGGCGCCCGGCGGACGTGGACCAGCTGCATGGCCATGCCGTCGGTTCTACGGTTCCGCGCCCGGCCTCGTCTACGGGACCTCCGTCTCCGGCTCCCGCTCGCGGTGGGGCGCGGCGCGGCGCATATAATGCGGCCTCTCGGATGCCGAACGTAACCTCTTCCAGGGAAGCCGGTTGACCCGAACCGACCACCCTTCGGCCGGTGCGGCCGGCCTGACGGCCCTCCTCGCGCGGAGGCTCCTTCCCGAGGCCGCGCCGGCTCGCGCCGACGTCTGGGTACAGGGGGTCTCGGTCGGAGAGGTCGAGCTCGCCCATACGCTCGCGCTCGGACTTCGGGCCGCTCGCCCGCAGACGTCGCTCCTCGTCACGTCCTCCACCCCGGCCGGCGTCGGTCTCCTTGGAAGGCGGTTCCGCGACCTCGTCC